>Ga0194129_10002362_pt1 | contig 28558 bp, 27 predicted proteins | sample TA2KigCa35mmetaG_FD_150862 | JGI IMG/M metagenome (GOLD analysis project Ga0194129, IMG submission 150862) | Freshwater microbial communities from Lake Tanganyika, Tanzania - TA2015038 Kigoma Deep Cast 35m | ecosystem: Environmental > Aquatic > Freshwater > Lake | place: Tanzania: Lake...
TTCCTTGTAGCCCTAACTCACTGATGGCTTCTTGTGCTGCATTGAGTTGTCCCTTACCGCCATCAATGATGACTAATTGGGGTAATGGATTATTTTCTTCTTGTACTCGCTTGTAATGTCGGTAAACAGCTTCTTTCATGCTGGCAAAATCATTGATGCCTTCCACCGTTTTGATATTGAATTTTCGGTAGTCCTTTTTACTGGGCGCTCCATTTTTAAAACAAACCACGGCTGATACCGGAAAGCTGCCTTGAAAGTTTGAGTTATCAAAACACTCAATATGTTGTGGTGCTATAGGAAGCTGAAGATCTTGTTGTAGATCTGTAATCAGTTTTTCGTTGTCTTCTGGGTGCTGTATTAGTTGTAAACGCTGTCTGCGTTTGAGATCGGCTATATAGTACTCGGCATTTTTGAGAGAAAGCTCCACTAATTTTTTCTTATCCCCTGTTTTAGGAACTACACTGGCAACAGCAGGGTCAGGGTAGGGAATACTAAAGGGAACTATGACCTCCGGTGCAGTGCTTCCAAATTGTTCGCGTAGTCGATTGATGGCAAAAGCCAGCATTTCTGCTGGGGTTTCTTCCAATTTTTGTTCCAGTTCTACAGTATGCGTTTGAATAATGGCGCCATTGCGCACCATCAGGTAATTAACAAATACGGGTGGGCCCTGACTAATAGAAAAAACATCCAGTGTGGGTGTTTTGACATTGGCTACTACAGAACGGGATTGGTATTGCCGTAAAAATTCGATTTTCTTTTTTTGTTGTGCTGCTTTTTCAAAGACTAGTGAAGCTGCCAGTGATTTCATTTCGGCTTCCATGGCTTTGATTACGGAGCCTAAATTACCTTGTAGCAAGTCTCGTACTTGATTTAACCCTTCCTGATAATTAGCCACTGATTGTAATCCTTCACAAGGTCCTTTACAGTTGCCTAAATGATATTCGAGACAGACTTTATATTTTTTTTGTGCGATCTTTTTTGGTGAGAGATCCAGCGTGCAAGTGCGTAGTGCAATACTTTGACGAATAAAATTCAACAGCTCTCTCACATGGTATACCGAGGTAAAGGGACCCAAGTAGGTAGAGCCATCCTGCGTTTTATAACGAGTTAAAAAAACACGAGGGAACTCTTCTTTTCGAATTACAATAAACGGATAGGTTTTATCGTCCTTCAGTAAAATATTAAAACGAGGTTTGAATTCTTTGATTAGTGAGTTCTCTAATAAAAAAGCATCAGCTTCTGAATTGACAATGGTGAATTCAATTTTCTCAATACGTTTTACCAGCTCCTGCGTTTTTTGATTGACTACTTGCTTAGTAAAGTAGGAACTCACTCGTTTGCGAATATGCTTGGCCTTTCCTACATAGAGCAACTGCCCCTTGCCGTCAAAATACTTATAGATGCCGGGTTGATCGGGTAGTGAGGGAGCAATATGACTGAACTGTGCCGGACTCATGAGGAATGATCGTTCCAGATTACTTTATACGTAGTAATCACCGGTTCCTTGCCGGGAGCTTGTGTGGTTTGCGTTACCTGAAAACTTCTATCAAATAGCCAAAGGAATTCTTCCTGTAGTAACCCGTTTCTGTTGTTCTGTACCTTACTGGCAATTATAGTGGTCACTTTATCACCAGTGGCAGGATCTGGCTTTACCAGTACCTCCTCTTTTTGCCAATCTTCTTGATTGGGATCAATGGGCGTATAAGTTAGAAATACAACCTCCAGTAAAGGATCGTATCGATTTTCCTCTTTGAATCGGCGTGCATTGGAGGGTATAGATAAATCCAGGATGGCTAAAAATTCAGCTGCTGCTTTCTTGAACTCTTCTCTTGGGATATAAATAGTATCGCTAGGTAGGGTATCGGTTCCCTGATATACATATTTTGTGATTGAGTAGAGTGAGGTATCCACATGTGCCACTTGTTCCTGAATCAAAGAGGGAATTGAGATGTATTTTTTTGCAGGAGTTGATTGACAAGCAGTCAATACAAGTAGTAGCAGGATTGTAGCGCTTTGTACCACAGGTTTCATGGTGTAAAAGTACGCTACCGGAATGGATTACTTGCCCAGCATCATCCCCAACTTCACCCCAAAATCATAGAGGTGTTCACTAACGGGGTATCCTTTTTTGAAACTGGAGAATAATTGATAACGAACCTGTGGGCCCACTCTGAAATCTGTTTTACCCACAGAAAATTTTGCATAGGTCTCCACCCCAACATTAAGATTCCATTTGTTGATCAAGTACGGGACCTCAGCATAATTCTGGTAATCCATGGAAATAATATAGGAACGGTTACCCACCATATAGGTTGGTTGGATCGTAGTGCTGAAGCCCCAATGATTTTGTTTCTTACCCAGGATTCGCCATTCTAATCCAACAGGTGCTGAAAGCGAGTAGTAATAATTGCGTAACCAACTGGCCTTGTTCATAAAGCCATTACTTCTAAAGCTGGTAACTGTAGTAACGGCAGTAGGGCCTCCCCACGCATTGACTAAAGCAATGGTAGCAACTTCAGTAGGATAATTGAATGCTTTGATATCGTATTTGCTGACATTAAATTGTAATCCTGCAATTAAATCAAGTCTTTTTCCCAATGGGTAGGTTCCTAATAATCCTAATTGCATACCCAAATCTGGACGATGGTTGATCACGTTGCTGAGTTCTGTGGTGGCTGCCATTGGAGCAGCTGATAAATTCATCCGAGCCTGTGCAATAAATTTCTGATCTTCTTTTAAGGAGCGGTAACTAACTGTTGGTGTAAAATGAAATTGCCAGCGAAAACGCGGACTATGTTTGTGACGTTGATAGCTATTGGTGACGCTTTCAATGGAAAGAGGATAGGAAGGTTCGGCTGCTGCAGCGCTTGCTATTGCAGCGCTTGTTGTTGTTCCAGCGTTTGTTGCTACTGCAGCCGGCGCTACCGCAATGGCTGGTTCGATACTGGTTTTTTCTGGCGCTACCGCAATGGCCGGTTCAATTTTTGTTGCTGGTATTTGCGCAGAAGCTATAGGCGCTTCAGTGGGGGTAACCTCTTTAGCTTTAGCAAAGCCATTTACAAATTGTGGCAAATCACTGACAAAATCAGAGACTATTTCATTGGTTGTAATACTTGCCTCACGAGTAGATGCGCTGCGAACCGATTCAATACTACGTTCGCCATAGCCAAACCAAGTGATGCTGCCGGTGGTGAATGCTAGTAATAAAATGGCAGTGAGAGGCCATCTTTTTTTAGTATGCAGACGTGCCTGTATGTTTACCCACACGGAATCAGCAGGGTATAGCCGATGGTTATCAGCATTCTCTTTTAGAAATTGTTCAAATTCTCTATCGTTGTTCATCCCATCCATCGCTCAAACCTCACGTTATACGTAAGCAGTGTTAGTTAATGTTGTCCAACAGCCTGTAGCCAATCTGTTTTCTGTTTTGGTTGCAGTATGTTCTTCTTTATCAATAATTCTTCCAGCATCCCCTTTGCTCTGGTAAATTGACTCCTACTGGTACTTTCCTCAATGTCTAGTAGCTGAGCAATTTCACGATGGCTATACCCTTCAATGGCAAACAAGTTTAACACGGTTCTATAACCAATAGGTAAACTTCTGATACAGTCTACGATTTGTTTTACTTGTACTACTGCAGGTACTGTTTCCTCACGGATTGAAATAGTAGCAGCATGAATTAAGTCCACACTCTCATTAAATTTTTTATTTTTCTTGAGTGTGTTGATACAAGTATGAACAATAATTCTTCGGATCCAGCCTTCAAAAGAGCCACGATTCTCAAAAGTGCGCAGTTGTGTGAAAACTTTAATAAAGCCTTCCTGCAACATGTCCTCCGCATCTTCTCGGCTATGTGCATAACGAAAACAAACGGCTAGCATTTTAGGGCTATACGTATTGTAGAGTTCTCGCTGTGCAACTGGATTGTTGCGTAGACAACCTTCTAAGATGACTTCCTCTGTCATAGGGGACGTTGGTAGTCTGAATGTAAGACATTTTAACGCAGAAATTGCTGCACCCCGTGTTAAAAATTAGCTCGGATGGCCACAAATAAATTACGGCCGGGGGCTGAAAAACCGGAGGCAAAATAGCGGTAGTTCCGGTCTAAAATATTCTCAAGTCCCACCTGCAATTGCAGGTTTTTCTCCAGCTGATAGCTGGTTCTGAGATTGAGGGTGTACCAGGCAGGGGTTCCGTCCGGGGTGGCGTATTGTACATTGTCCTCTCCATCAAGGTTATAATCCTTTTTGTGCTTCCATCCATTAAACAAGAGAAAAAATTCACCTTGCCAAGGCTCGTTATTATAAAGAAGGGCTGTCCGTCCAAAAACCGGGGGTATATGGTCCAATGGTTTTTGTGAACCGTCTGTAGCCTTAAAGCGTCCATAGGTAAAACTAACAGTAGACTCCCAGTTCAAACGCTTATTGAGTTCCAACACTGATTTGTAGCTAAAACCACGGATAAAAGCCCTTCTGGCATTTTGATTGGCTATCACTTGCGCCCGTATTCCATTGTATAAAAGCGAATCCTGCCCATTCAATTTAAAGGGGGCCATTATAATGGCATTACGAAACAGCGTATAAAATCCAGTCAGCTCGATGCGCAGTACCTGACTTTTATATTGTAGCTGAAGATCTCCATTGTAAGTGTATTCGGGTTTGATAGCAGGATTGGGGACTACCAATCTTTGAAGTGCGGTGCTGCTTTCAAAAATACGCGCGGCGTCATCAATATTAGGCGCTCGAAAACCAGATGCTAAATTTGTACTGAGTCTTAGTTGTGATGAAGCGTTATAGATAATTCCAATATTTCCAGTTACGGAACTGGTTTGTTGGTCAATACTAACAAATGGAAAATTAAAGAAGCTATTATCTTTAATGGATGAACGCAGTATGGTTTTTTGTAAACGCAAGCCATCATTCAATACCCATTTCCCCTTGTTAATCTTTAAAAGATGTTGTGCATAGATGCCCAACAAATGCATTTCGTTTTTTCCATTTGGATAACGACTGTCTAGTGGTGTTACCACCCCTGTGAGCAGGTTAGTTCGGTCTGCTTCAGATTGCAAAAAATTAAATTGTCCATCTGCGCCTAGTATGAGTTCGTGGTTATTCCATTTTTCCTTGATATCAAAATTGAGGGCTGCTATCTTGATATGTTCTCTTCGGCTGTCAAACCTTGTATAGGCCAGGTATTCTCTTTGTTGTCGACTCTCTTTTATTGATTGATAGCTGACTATAAAGCGTAGTTCATCCGCTATTTTATTTTTTGTATTGCTCCATTCATAGGCAGAAAGCCAACGAGTCTGTGGTCCATAGTACCAAGCTGCCCAGCGAAGCGTATTTCCTACAATAGGAAATGTTTTTCTGTCTTGCAATCGGTCATAGCGTGGAATATTGGTGGAGTTAGAATGTTGAACAGTTAGTGTATGCTGGTTGTATTCATTTGGTTTATATAGGAATTTCTGCATTATATCCCATTGCTTATATCCTGAATAGCGTTGAACGCGGTCATCAGCATTATTTACAAGTTGATCTGCATTATTCCCTATTTGAATGTATTGAGATCTGCGGCCAAAATCCGGATACTTTCTTGGATAGTGAGCGCCCATTCTCATATCACCAAAATTGCTATAGGTAAGGGTTTGTAGCCAGCTCCATTTTTTCCCCCGTATTTCTTCTGCCAAATGAATGGTTCGCTCTCGGTTGGCGGTACTGATACGCGTTAATGTAGTGGTGGCCGATTCTGTTTTTCCGGTGGTGGATACACGAGGCTGTTTAGTGCGCAGATGCACAACGCCTCCCAGTGCATCACTACCATAGAGAGTGGACGTTGGTCCGTAAAGCACTTCTACACGCTCCAGCATATTTTGATCTACTGTAATCACATTTTGTAAGTGGCCCGCTCTGTAGATGGCGTTGTTCATCCGTATACCATCTACCACTAATAATACACGACTGGCTTCAAAACCACGAATTACAGGACTGCTTCCTCCCTGTTGACTTTTTTGTACAAAGAGGGTGCCGGTATTGATTAATAGATCTCCGGTATTCTGTGCGTTGACCTGTGCAATTTGACGAGCTGTGATAACATCAATTTGCTGTGCAATATTTTTTCTACTCTCTTTAAATTTATTGGAATAAATAACAGCTTCCTCCAAGTTGATAGTAACACTATCTGTTTTAGTTTGTGCAGCAAGAAACTGACAACAAAAAAATAGGGGAACAATAAAGCTTAGGCGTATATACTTCATGGTGCTGAATGAAAATATTATTTCGATTTTTTCACCAAGCTATCCATTGGGTATTGGGCCTCCATATTTTTCATGACAGATTGTGCCCAGCCTGTAATGGCAACGCGTTCTTCATATGTTAAACGGGCATCAGTATGTGTCCAAGTGTAAGAGGGGAGTGGCATTTCTTCCTCCTTTACCATCTCAACGGTTTCTTCCATTTTATGGTATTGATAACGAAGCGAGCGCTGTGTGTATTCGTCAAAATTCAAATGTTTCTTTCCATCTTTTACATGATCGGCCAACCACCAGGCTACTGGTTGTATGGAGGCATACCAGGGATAACGTGTATTGTTACTGTGGCAATCCATACAGGCTTTGTCTAAAATCGATTTTACGTTAGCGGGCACCTCATGTTTTGTGCCTATATAGTTTACTTGTACTCCTGCTGCTTGATTAGGAGTAGGTTTAATAAATTGAATAATTAGTAAAGCCCCAACGGCAACCCATCCTATTACTTGCAATTTTTTCATTGTATTATTATTTAGTTAATATCGTTCCTGTCATCTCCGTTGGTATTGTAAGTTGCATCCGATCCAAAATGGTAGGGGCTAGGTCACCCAACTTTCCAGCTTGAAGAACCGGCTTCCAATTTTTATCAATCACAAATAAAGGAACCAGATTTAAGGTGTGTGCTGTATTGGGTGTTCCATCCTCATTGATCAAATAATCTGAATTACCATGATCGGCTGTTAGAAAAATAGTGTATCCTTTTTCTAACCCGGCTTTTACAACTTGCGCTACACAATTATCTACTGTTTCAGCTGCTTTGATGGCGGCTTCCCAAACACCGGTGTGACCAACCATATCTGCATTGGCATAGTTTAAGCAAATAAAATCGGGTGGATTGTTTTCTATTTCAGCTACAATCGCTGTAGTTACAGTTGCAGCGCTCATTTCGGGTTGTAAGTCATAAGTGGCAACCTTGGGAGAGGGAATTAAAATTCTGCGTTCGCCATCAAATGGTTTTTCTCTACCTCCACTGAAAAAGAAACTGACATGAGGATACTTCTCCGTTTCTGCAATACGAATTTGTGTGCATCCGTTTTTCTCTAAAATCTCACCTAGGGTATTATTCAGGTTATCGTTTTCAAAAATTACTTGCACATTTTCAAATGTCTTATCATACTCGGTCATGGTGGTATAATGCAAGGATAATTGCTGCATAGTATGCTCAGGGAAATTGCGCTGTGTCAGCGCTTGTGTGATTTCCCGGCAACGGTCTGTTCTAAAATTAAAACAGATCACTACCTCACCATCCTGAATGGTGGCAAGGGGTTTATTATTGTTGTCAGTGAGAATGGTGGGTTGAATAAATTCGTCCGTAATATTTTGTGCATAGCTGTGTTGTATGGCTACCACTGCATCATTGGCAAATTGACCTTTCCCATTGACCAGCGCATCATACGCAAGCTTTACACGTTCCCATCGATTATCACGATCCATGGCATAGTATCTGCCACAAATAGTAGCTAATTGACCTGTGTGCTGTTGAAGATAGGTTTGTAAATCTTTTATAAATCCTAATCCACTTTTAGGATCACAATCTCTTCCATCTGTGAAGGCATGCACAAAAACCTTGGTAAGACCTGCTCTTTCACAGCAATCAATGATGGCTTTGAGATGATTCAAATGAGAATGTACACCGCCATCACTGACCAGGCCAATCAGGTGTAGGGCTTTGCCACTACGCTTGGCTTGTTCTATGCTTGCCAGCAAAACTGGATTTTTGTGAAAAGACCCCTCTCGAATGGCAACATTGATTCGTTGTAATTCCTGGTACACAATTCTGCCTGCTCCCAGATTCAAGTGACCAACTTCTGAATTCCCCATTTGTCCTTCAGGAAGACCAACGGATTCGCCACAGGTAACCAGGGTGGTATGCGGATAATCTTGATAGAGTGAATCTGTAAATGGCGTATTAGCAGCACGTATGGCATCTGAGGCAGGTACTTTACCAATACCCCAGCCATCCATGATAACTAACATTGTTTTTTGCTGCGCCATGTGCTAGAATTGTGGTGGTAAATTTACGTCCAAATCTTGGCCCTTTTTATTTTTGTACCTTAGACAAAATGAAAAAACAGCTTCTCTTTTTTCCCGCACTGGCATGCCTCCTTTTTGCTTTTCTTGGCTTGGGGGCTGTACATTCTAGACAGGATGCCCTGGAGGCCGTGTTGGCTGCATTAAAAACAGGTAATGCTACTAATCTGGCACTTCGGTTTGAGGAAACCGTTGAATTGACATTGCCTGATCAATCGGGTGCTACTACTCGCGCACAAGGGCAGACCCAGTTAGCTCGTTTTTTTACACAGCATCCTGTTACCAATTTTGAGTTAAAGCACAAGGGTAAGTCACCTGCCGGTTCTTATGCCATTGGGACACTAAAAACGCAGGAAACAGACTATCGGGTCAATGTTTTCCTCCGTGGAAAAGGTGGAAAAGAATTAGTACGTGAATTAAGAATTCAAACCATGGATTAATACAGTAGCATGGTAGATCCACAAGCATTGTACAAATTAGTTGATGCAGCCTTATTGGAGGACATTGGCGAAGGAGATCACTCCACACTTGCTTGTATTCCTGCTACTGCCCGCGGAAAGGCCGTCTTAAAAATTAAAGACAACGGTATTCTTGCAGGTGTTGAAATTGCTAAACAGATTTTTCTATACAAGGAACCTGAAGCATTATTTACGCTGGAAAAACAAGATGGGGAGCTAATGGAGCCGGGTGAAATTGCCTTTACTATCGAATCTTATATCCCAACTATTTTGCAGTGCGAACGCGTGGTATTGAATTGTATGCAACGGATGAGTGGTATTGCCACATTAACGCGTCAGTATGTTGATGCCCTCAAAGGGTATCCAACACAATTGCTGGATACACGTAAAACAACACCTAATTTTCGATTGCTGGAAAAAGAAGCGGTACGTATTGGGGGTGGAAAGAATCATCGGTTTGGCTTGTATGATATGATTATGCTCAAGGATAATCATATTGATTTTTGTGGCGGATTGGAAAAGGCTATTCAAAAGGCTTGGGACTATACACAGTTGATAAATCCCAATTTAAAAATTGAAGTAGAAGCCAGAAGCCTGGAGGATGTTAAAAAAATACTATTAACAGCAAGAGGTAAAGTATTTCGGATCATGCTGGATAATTTTACACCAAAAGCACTAAAAGAGGCGGTGGATATTATTAAAAAAGAAGGGGGCTTTGAAACAGAAGCCAGTGGTGGAATCAACTTGCAGAATATTTATGAATATGCAGCAAGTGGCGTTGACTTTATTAGTGTGGGGGCCTTAATACATCAGGCCAGAAGCCTGGATCTTAGTCTTAAAGCCATCAAAGCATAAGGGTATGTCTAAAAAACATCAATCTGATAAACGAGGATTTGTGTACAGCACGGATCCAGATTTTTCCTTTGAGCCTGATACATTCGAGGAACAGGAAACCTTACCTCCCGGTTCACAGCAATTGCGTTTATACCTGGACACCAAACAGCGTGCCGGCAAAGCCGTAACCTTGGTTACTGGATTTGTTGGAAAAACTAGTGATATAGAGGAGTTGGGAAAAAAATTGAAGAATCATTGTGGTTCCGGGGGGTCGGTCAAAAATGGTGAAATATTGGTGCAGGGGGATCACCGTCAAAAGCTTGCACAATTTCTTTCCAAATTGGGATATAAAGTTAAATTTGGCGCATGACATCGATGATTACAGAGGGGGTTCAGGTTTCCGTTGAAACATTTTACCAGGAGGATTATAGCAATCCACTACAAGGTGAGTATATGTTTGCCTACCGCGTGGAGATTGAAAATTATAATTCTTTTCCTGTTCAACTGCATCGCAGACATTGGTTCATTTTTGATAGCAATGCTTCACGCAGAGAAGTGGAGGGTGAGGGAGTAGTGGGTGTGCAACCGGTGATTCTTCCCGGAGAAACTTATCGATATGTGAGTGGCTGTAATTTAAAAACTGAAATGGGACGAATGGTGGGTACCTATCAAATGGAAAATTTAGACACCCGCGAACAGTTTACCGTACAGATCCCTTCTTTTGAAATGATTGTTCCCTTTAAGAACAATTGATGTTGGTATCAACCACCAATTTATTATCTCGGTTTGTATTTTGCTTTTTCCAAAATTTCAGTAGCAGGTGTTTGCATGAGCTGTGTGGGGGTACTCTTTTTATTTTTTTCGGCATAGGCCTCTACTATGCGCCAACCAATCCACTGCCCGATATTACCCGGTGAATATTCCTGTGATAACCCTTGTGTGAAGGGCGCTTCTCCCAAATAGTTTTGAATAAATACGGGATTCAAGGTTTGTAGTTCGTCAGAACGTATTAAATGTGTCCAGATTAATCCTTCGTTTTCTATACACCACTCTAACTGTGCAGTGGTAAAACCTGTAATAAGTGAATCAGCCGTGGTGGGCAAAATCAATCGGGAAAGGTACCAGTACTTTCCTTTTTCAATCATCTGTTCTATTAAATTTTTACCATCACTTTGATCTGGAAATAAATCTGCCGTGATTGCTTTTACAAGAGTGGGTACAATATAGGGTGATTCAAAGCGGCGTGAAAGATAGACGGGATAAAGGCTTTGTAACTCGGGGGTTTGATAGGCAAAAAAATTGCTGCCGGCGTATTGCTGTAAACCAATAGCTACTCCTTGTTGCAATACCGCAATACCTGGGGCATCAAAAGGTCCCATATAAAACCAAATAGGTCCGGGTTTAAATGAAGGGAAGTAGTAACTGAGATATTGATGTGCTTTTTTTATTTGTTTTTTTAAGGCCTCTATATTTTCAAAACTAGGTTGCAGCGAGTCATAGACTGAGCGATATTGTTGCAGAAAAATGGCAGTAGTCCGTTGTGTATTGGTATCCGAGGGATTGCCGGAAGTGCCCAGGATATAGTTCATAAAGTCATAATAAAATCCTGGCGATTCTTTTTCTAAGTTGCTGAGGCTTTTTTCAAGTTGTTGCGTATCCAGGGCAAAGAATCGTTGATCAAAACGTTGAAAGCTCAGCTCCATAGGAATATGATCCACAGCCGGGGCTTGGGTCCTCTGTTTACAACTACAAAACAGTGCTATTGCTACACCAAGTATAATGAAACGCATAGGGTTACTAACGTGTAAAATGAGGGATTGTTGTGGAACGAAGGTACGCTGGAAAATTGGCTTACTTTTGCACTATGAAGATAGCGCTGGCCCAACAGAATTATCACATTGGAAATTTTTCAGCGAATGTGCACAAAATTATTGAGGCCATTGGGGTTGCTCGTGCTAAAGGAGCGGACTTGATTTTATTTTCTGAATTAGCAGTCTGTGGGTATCCTCCCCGTGATTTTTTAGAGTTTGAAGATTTTATTGATAAGTGCAAGGAGGCCATCAATCAAATTAAGTTGCATACCAGTGATATTGCTGTATTGGTTGGAGCACCTGATAGAAATCCGGATCCTAAGGGAAAGGATCTTTTTAATGCGGCTTATTTTTTATATGAAGGGGAAATAAGAGCAGTGGTGCATAAGACCTGTCTTCCTACCTATGATGTGTTTGATGAGTACCGTTATTTTGAACCAGCCAAGCAATGGCAATTGATTCCTTTCAAAGGCAAAAAATTAGCGGTTACTATTTGTGAGGATATTTGGAACCTTGGGGATAATCCACTCTATACACATTGCCCCATGGATCAGTTGATAGGGCAGCAACCGGATCTCCTATTGAATCTCTCTGCTTCGCCCTTTGATTATTCGCATGTCGAGGATCGAAAAGCTATATTGAAGCAAAACGTTTTACGTTATGAAATTCCCATTCTTTATTGTAATGCGGTGGGTAGTCAAACAGAATTAGTCTTTGATGGCGGATCCTTGGTCATGGACAAGCAAGGCAATTTGCACAAGCAGTTACCGCTATTTAAGGAGGCCATTGAAGTGGTAGAGCTAACAGAAGCAGGTACGTTTCGGGGACCGGTTATTGCTGCCGTTTCGGAGTTGCCTAATCAAGAATTGGATCCGCTACAATTGGATGCTCATTTATGCACTGCAGAAATATATGAGGCGCTTATCATGGGGATACGTGATTATTTTTCAAAGATGGGTTTTACCAAAGCTATCTTAGGAAGCAGTGGGGGTATTGATAGTGCTGTAACCCTGGCATTGGCTGTGGAAGCGCTTGGCAAAGAACAGGTACATGCCGTGTTAATGCCTTCTCCATACTCTAGTGAACATAGTATTCAAGATGCGGTGGCGTTAAGCAAACAATTGGGGAATCCCTACCAACAAATTCCAATAGAAAAAGTATATCATTCGTTGTTGGAAACATTACAACCTTCTTTTGAGGGATTACCTTTTTCTGTAGCTGAAGAGAATTTACAAAGCCGAACCCGTGGTAATTTATTAATGGCCTTGGCTAATAAGTTTGGATATGTATTATTAAATACTTCTAACAAAAGCGAGTTGGCTACTGGCTATGGTACCTTATATGGTGATATGGCTGGTGGTTTGTCTGTACTGGGAGATTGCTATAAACTGCAGGTATATGCGTTGGCACGTTATATCAATCGCGAACGTGAAATTATTCCCGCTTCTATTTTGATCAAGCCGCCATCTGCCGAGTTAAGACCGGGGCAAAAAGACAGTGATTCATTACCGGATTATGCTGTTTTGGATCCGCTCTTATATCTGTATATCGAAAAAAGAAAAAGTCCAGCCGATTTGAAGGCTATGGGTTTTGAACCTGTTTTAGTAGATCGAATACTCAAGTTGGTAAATACCAATGAGTATAAACGTAATCAGTTTTGTCCCATAATTCGTATTTCTCCCAAGGCCTTTGGTATGGGAAGAAGATTACCCATTGTTGGAAAATATTTATCCTGAATGAAAGGACTCGTATACAAATCAACGGGTAGCTGGTATATACTACGGGATCCTTCCGGACAAAGTTGGAATGCAAGAACAAAAGGAGTAATGAAGTTGGAAAATATTACCAGTACCAATCCGGTAGCAGTGGGTGATTGGGTGGAATTTGAAATTGAATCGGAAGCGCAGGGTACTGCACTCATTGATCAAATACTTCCCCGTAATAATTATATCAACAGACAGAGTCCTCGTCACAAACACCAGCATCATATAGTGGCGGCCAATCTGAATCAAACCGTTTTGGTAGTGACGTTGCGAGAACCACGTACCTCGCAGGGGTTTATTGATCGGTTTTTAGTAGCCGCTGAAATGTATCATGTAAAGCCGGTTTTGGTTTTTAACAAGTCAGATCTTTACCGTGTTAAAGAGGTGGAGCTTTTTGAAGCCTTACGTGCCATGTATCAACCACTCGGATATCCGGTACTGCTGGTAAGCGCAGAGAAGCAGGAGGGGCTTGATGAGTTGAATGCAGTCTTGAAAGATAAGACTACGTTAATGAGTGGTCATAGTGGGGTGGGAAAGTCAAGTTTACTCAATGTGCTCTTTCCCGGCATGAATCGCAAAACCCAAGATGTAAGTGGATGGAGTGGTAAAGGACAGCACACTACTACGTTTGCAGAAATGTTTGATCTACCACAAGGCGGAAAAATTATTGATACACCGGGCATGCGTGAATTTGGCATTGTAGATTTATCCAAACAAGAACTCTCTCATTATTTTCCTGAAATGAAAGATTTGATTCAGCAATGTCAATTCAATAATTGTTTGCATAGTAACGAACCTGGATGCGCTATCAAGGCGGCGGTTAATCAAGGCATGATCCATGAGGATCGGTATGTGAGCTACCGCACTATTCTTGATTCTTTCGAGGAGGAAACCTATTAGGACTTAAACTTCTTAGCTTTTTTTAGGGCCTTCATGGCTTCAGGATCGCCGCTGATAATTTTTTCTGCACCCACATTTTTTCCATTAGATGGGCAACCATATTTGGGTTTGAAAATTTTATTCCAAACCTGACAGGAACTAAGACTACTGATCAGTACCAGTAGCAGGGTGGCGGTAATTATTTTTCTCATAGGTAATTAACGTTAGTAAAGGTAGTTCAATTGTGAGGATTGGCTGGATTCTTAAACCATTCCGCATACTGAACATAGTTATTGGCAATACGGGTTATTTCACTTGCAACAGAATTGCCCTCGATGCTTTTAACTTTTTTGGCAGGAACACCCGCATAAATACTATTGGGTTCGCAAATAGTATTTTCTAACACTACGGCACCAGCTGCAATGATGGTATTAGAATGAACAACGGCTTTGTCCATAATAATGGCTCCCATCCCTACTAATACATGGTCATGTAGTGTGCAGCCATGCACAATGGCACGATGTCCGATGGAAACAAAATTGCCAATGGTGGTACCACACTTTTCAAAAGTGGCATGTATGATGGCGCCATCCTGTATGTTGACTTGATTTCCGATCCGAATAAAATTTACATCACCTCTTACTACGGCTTGAAACCAGACACTGCAGTTTTCTCCCATAGTGACATCGCCAATCAAGGTGGCATTTTCAGCCAGGTAGGCATTATTTCCAAGTACCGGAGTTTTTCCACGAACAGGTAAGACCAGTGCCATTTTTTTCTTTGCAAAGTAGTAAAAATTAAAAGGTCGATCTTTGCTACCGCTATGCAAAACCGTGAACTCTTTTACCGTCACCTGGCACAAACCTCTCCGGCACCGCTGGCGCTGGAGATTGTCAAAGCAGATTGTGCTACGCTTTATGATGCGGCAGGTAAGGAGTATATCGATTTGATTGGAGGAATCAGTGTAGCAAATATCGGGCATCGTCATCCTCGTGTGCTGGCTGCCATGCAAGAACAGATGAATGCTTATTTGCATGTGATGGTCTATGGTGAGTTTATTGAATCTCCGCAGGTCAGATACGCACAATTATTAGCCAACCATCTCCCGGCCACACTTGAATCGGTTTATTTTACTAATTCAGGAACCGAAGCCATTGAAGGTGCTATGAAGTTGGCAAAACGTGTAACACGCCGCACGCATATTATTTCATTTAATCATTCTTACCACGGATCAACACAAGGTGCCTTGAGTTTAATGGGGGACGAATATTGGCGTAATGCATTCAGGCCATTACTTCCAGGTATTGAACATGCAACTTATAATGATCCGGCTGTGTTGGATGCTATCACAACGCAAACGGCCTGCGTAGTATTGGAAACTATCCAAGCTGAGGCTGGAATCGTAAAACCTGATAAAAGATGGATGCAGGCACTTCGGAAACGTTGTACGGAAACCGGTACCTTATTGGTGCTCGATGAGATCCAAGCTGCTTTTGGACGAACGGGTTCGCTCTGGGGCTTTACGGCTTATGATATAGTGCCTGATATTTTAGTTTTAGGAAAAGCACTGGGAGGGGGCATGCCTTTGGGTGCATTTGTAGCGTCCAAACAACATATGGATTGTTTTACCGATTCCCCCATTTTGGGACATATCACCACTTTTGGAGGACATCCGGTTTGTTGTGCAGCGGGTAAAGCTGCTATGGAGGCATTATTGGAAGAGGGATGGATGGAGCAAGTAGCCGCTAAAGAAAAACTCCTTCACAAAAAATTAGTGCATCCTAAAATTACTGCTGTACGAAGTGCAGGACTTTGGATGGCCGTTGCCTTTGATTCATTTGATACCTGTAAAAAAGTTATTGATACTTGCTTAGCGCAGGGCGTATTGACCGATTGGTTTTTATTTGCCTCGAATTGTTTGCGTATTTCTCCACCACTTCTGATTCATGAAAAACAATTGGAGAAAGCTTGCGAAGTGATGTTGAATGCCTGCGATGCTTGCTAATAGGTAGTCGTATACCAGCAAGGTATGCGCATTCTTTTACGCCACTAATTGTCCATACAAAAAAGCGGCTAGTAAAGCACCGGCCAGCGGACCTAACACTGGAATCCAACTATACGACCAGTTACTATCTCTTTTTCCCGGAATCGGCAATAAAAAATGCATGATGCGTGGACCTAAATCTCGAGCTGGGTTTATACCATAACCAGTAGGGCCTCCCAAGCAAAGACCAATGCCTAAGACCAAGAAAGAAACAGGTAATGCATCGAGACTTCCCATTTTTGCAGCTGCCGGAGAAATACAAAGTGCGCCAAATACTAAGGCAAATGTTCCGATGGCTTCAGCAATAAAATTGTGAAGGGGATTGTTTACGGCAGGAGAAGTGCAAAAAACGCCCAGCTTATAATCTGCATGCTGTGTAAGGGCAAAATGTGGATGGTATAAGATCCAAACCAAGGTAGCTCCAAACATAGCGCCTGCAAACTGAGCTGCTATGTAATAAATAAAATCTGCTGTTGCAATTTTTCCCAACGCAAGCATCGCAATACTAACAGCAGGGTTGAGATGACCTTGTCCACCAAGATGCACGGAACTGTACACGCCAATAAAAACGGCCATGGCCCATCCCAGTGTAATCACTAGCCAACCTCCTTGGACTCCTTTTGATTTTTCAAGTAGTACGTTAGCCACTACACCGCCACCAAACAAAAGCATTAATGCAGTACCGATGAATTCGCTCAAAAAAATATTCATATTAAAATTTTATTGGTTTGTTGCCCAAGCAATAGACGCTTTGACTGCGCGTTTCCAACCACTGATAAGTTCTTGACGCTTGGCAGTCTCTATTTGTGGCGTAAATAAATGATTGGATTTCCAAAGTGATCGAAGTTGTTCTTTTGAGGTCCAGTAACCCACGGCTAGTCCGGCTAAATAGGCTGCACCGAGTGCTGTGGTCTCTGTGATTACAGGTCTTACCACTTTGCAATCCAGCAGATCCGATTGAAATTGCATCAATAAGTCATTGACAGTGGCACCCCCATCTACCCGTAATTCCTGAATAGGGATCTTGGCATCTGCTTCCATGGCATGAAGCAAATCTGCCGATTGATAGGCAATACTATCCAGTGCCGCTCTGGCAATATGCGCTTGATTGCTACCACGAGTCAATCCAAAAATAGTTCCGCGTGCATAGGCATTCCAATAGGGTGCACCCAGCCCTGCAAAGGCCGGCACTACATAAACACCTTGACTATCCGGAACACTTGAAGCTAATTTTTCAATATCGGGTGCACTATGAATTACTTTTAATTGATCGCGTAACCATTGTACTACGGCACCACCAATAAATACAGAACCTTCGAGCGCATACTCTGTTTTTCCATCCAGTTGCCAGGCGATTGTAGTTAATAAATTATTGGTAGAGCTGATAGCTTTTTCTCCGGTATTCATCAACATAAAGCATCCGGTGCCGTAGGTATTTTTTACCATACCCGGGTCGATGCATAGTTGACCAAAGAGTGCTGCTTGTTGATCCCCGGCAATTCCACCAATGGGGATCCGGTGGCCTGGTATTACTTCGCAATTGCCGATTACCCCAGAACTAGGTACTACTGTGGGTAATACTGATTGAGGAATGTCAAATAGATTGAGTAATTCCTGATCCCATTGTAACGTGTGTATATTATAAAGAAGGGTGCGAGATGCATTGGTCACATCCGTAGCATGTACTTTTCCATTTGATAATTTCCAGATAAGCCAGCAGTCCATGGTCCCAAAGGCTAATTGTCCCTTTGCTGCCTTTTCTCGAGCGCCGGGTGTATGATCCAATAACCATTTAATTTTAGTTGCGGAGAAATACGCATCTATTATCAAACCGGTTTTTTCTTGTAAAAGGGGTGCATGTCCTGCAGCTCGAAGCGTGTCACAGGTGGCGGCCGTTCTTCTGTCTTGCCAAACAATAGCAGGTGCAATAGGTTCTCCGGTTTCCCGATCCCATATTACTGTTGTTTCTCGTTGATTGGTGATCCCGATTGCGGCAATTTGTTGGGGTTGAATTCTACCCTTGGCAATTACCTCTACCATGGTGCCCAGCTGCGTTTCCCAAATCTCATGTGCATCGTGTTCTACCCAGCCGGGTTCCGGATAATGTTGTTTGAATTCTTTTTGTGCAATACCTACAATGGCTCCTTGCTGATCAAATAAAATACTACGGCTACTGGTGGTGCCTTGGTCTAGAGACAGGATATAGGAAGTTTGCATGCAACGTTATTGGTTGCCTCAAGTTAGGGAAATGTCTGAATCGAAAACAGCTTCAGGATCAAAAATCAAGTCCCATTGCCAAATGATATTGTGGTTTTCCTTTGAAAAAACCATTCATCTGCCATCCCGCATCTAACCGTAGAAAATATCCCAGTAAGGTGCTTCTGGCGCCCACCCCATATCCACCGGCAAAGGGTCCAATACCACCTGCACGTACGCGGAAGGTTACTGGGGCCGAATTATAGGATACATAAGGTCTTTGCAGTTTATCATAGGCGCCATTCCAAGCGGTGCCTAAATCTATAAATTGGACTAATTGAAAATTACGAAGGAAGGCGCTGTTAATGGGCCTATTAATAAATGTGGTAAATACAGGAATACGAATTTCACTGTTGAGTACTACTGCATTATTTCCGTTGGCTACGTTTTGCTTAAACCCTCGCAGATTAACGGCCAAGGATTCAAAGGAGTATTCAGCATCAGGATCGGGTGTATTAGCCGGATCAAAATAACGATAGGATCCGTCTCTGCGTCTATTTTGTCCAAATAGCAACCAGTTGTCTACGCCGCCGAGGTAATAAATAATTTTTTGACTACCCCAAGAAAAATCAGCTGCTCCCCGTACAGCCCAGGTGATATTGCGATAGATGGGTAGAAAATAACGCGCATCAAATCCCATGTTCATCGTAAATGGAAAATCGCCCGATTCGGTTTTTACATTGTTACCGATCTGTGCATTGTAATCCCAGTAAATTTTCCAACGAAGCCCATTCCAAATATTTAGTGCAGGGGTAATGGCATCATCGTGTACAAATTCTACATGTGCCAATGCATACTTCTTGACTAAATCCTTCCCTTTAAGTGATTGATCGGGATAAGCAGGGTTTGCCAGTTTTACATATCGATCATTTCTGAAAGCTGCATTGATTCGTAAGCTTCTTACTTTATTGAAAGGGTAGCTTACCGTAGCCTGGTACAAGTTGGAGTGTAACTTGGTATCAAAGAAAATAGTATCGGTATAGAGCGGAGGGTTCTTCACCGTGTTACGGTAATAGGTTACTCCGTAATCAATTCTCTTTTTTAGATATTGCGTAGTAAATACATACTCATTGGCATCTAAATTGGGACTGATGCGGTATCCTCCGGCAAATTTTACATCCTCCATCAGATCCGAAGTTCCAATTCTTACAATCCCATTGAGTGGATTATTGTTGCTGAGTGTTATAGGGCCATAGCCTCCTTGATACGGTTGATAGCGTGTGACTAATACGTTGTTATTAAATCCGGAAACCAGATAATCATTAAAGAATTTTGGTGGGCGGTATTCGAATATTTTATTCTTTGCCGTGGTTTGTTTTTTCAAGGGAGCTGCTTGCGATCCTGCTGCAGCAGTAGTAGTTTCCTCTTCAAATCCAGTGCTAAATACAGGCTCCGTTTTTTTAGCCGTAGTATCAATCACAGGAACGGGTGCTACGGGTACAGCCGGTTTACGCAAATTCTTTTTTTCCTCTTCAATAAGTTTGCGCACATACTCAGTAGGGCGCGCTGTTACATTTCTGCGTCGAAGGGTGTTCTCATCAATTTTTAAACGATAAAGCAGTTTTGCATCACCCAGTCTAACTACTTCGCTTACTTGCTGATTGTCTCCCGCAGTACGTGTTTCCAATAAACTGCTTTGATAATTAGTGAGTGGGAATATGTAAGCAGAGTCTAGGGTCACTGATACAAATCCAACTGAGTCGATATCTGTTTTGTCCCAATCCTTCATAACGCTATCTACTTCTGCTTGCGGCGGATTACGAAGTATTTCATCTCCGATAAATACCAAGGTATCTAGTCCGGCACGTTCAGTTGTAAAGAACCCGGCATAGCGATTGTTGATTCCATTTTCATCACTCAAAAACGTAAAGTGGCTGGTATTGTACTGAGAAGGAAATCTGGCATTCCCACGCGAAAGATTAGTAAGTTTTGAAACCTGCCGGAGTTCGCTCTTATTCCAATTATCTACTAAAAATATGTTGAATGATTTATTGGGAGCGGCATCTACTTTTTCATCTCCAGTGGCAGCAGGGCGATTGCTGGAATATAATATACCCGTTTTATTAGGAAAGGCAACAAAGGAAGGGTCCAAATCATCGTAAACATCGTTAGTGATTTGCTCGATGGTTTGTTTGTCAATTTTATATGTATAGATATCAGACTGTCCACTACGCACGGCACTAAAGATGAGTGTATTATTATCCAACATGTACTTCATGTCAGTAATCTGATCAAATTTTTCAATCACTTGTTTATTGATCTTAACACGGCGTACCATGTCATACACAAAAAAGTTGATCTTGCCTTGATCGCTATACAAAACTGCCAAGCGTGTGCCTTTTCCATCCCAGGCTACTAATGGGTAATTTGGATTTTTATCTTCTTCTCTGGATAATACTCCCTGCTTGAGTAGTACACGACGGTTCACAAAATTATCCATCAGTACTAATTGAATTCTACCTTGTTTGTATTCGGTAACGGCGTAAGAAAAACTGCGGGGAACGGGATTGGCATTGAACCGATAAAAATCTTTTTTGCCCGCATATTCACTTACAGCCAATTGGCCACGTGGTGCATTACGTCTGCCGCGGATATCTTTAAAATAAACATCCTGCATATCAGTCATGAAATCCTGCAGCAGTACTTTGAATTTTTTCTTGGATAATTTGTAGGAAGCGTTATTCAAATTCCGAAACGCTCTTGCTAAATACAAAAAGTAAGTGACTTTGTTTTTGCCATATTTGTCAGCAACGTATTTCCAAAAAGCATGACCGGCCAAGGCTGGTTTCTCAAAGGCAAACTGATAAAAGTTGCGATAGAGTCCGGCCAGCATCACCGCTCGCAGTTGGTCATCTAAATTAGTATTCCAGTTTTCAGCTGCATAGGTGATGTATCCGTCAGTCAACCATTTTGGTAAATCCAGCAGGGCCTGGTTAGTGGCAAAGTCTCCAAGGTCTTCTCCAAATAATAAATTTTCTACCAGGTTTCTGGCAATTCCTTCCCGGATTTGATATCGAAGATGTTGATGATTGCCATCGAAATAAACAATCATCTTGTTATTGACTAATTTGGTAAGTCCTCCGGTATTTTGCCAATCAATACCCAGTCCAATATTGGACTGTTGCATTTCGTCATAATTATTATAAACTACAATATTGATTCTTCGTTGAATCCCAAACTCAACAAATGCTTCCAGTCCCGGCAGTTCCTGTTCTGCAATTTGACCAACGTATTCACCAAGTCCCAAGCCATCCTGACTGAAATAGCAATTGAAATTATCAGTCTGATGATATTTCCATTTGAATTTTTGATACTGTACACGATTTTTTCCAAACTGCACCGTATTGACCTGCGCCTCTGCCTGTAAAATTCCCAACAGGGGAAGCAACACAATAAACCACCTCATTCTATTCATAATTATCTTTGTAAATCGACTCTAAAAGTACGAAAACCCCGCTATGTTAACCGTCCAGTCCTTGCTCTTTAGCCCCGTTCAGGAGAACACCTACCTTGTCTATAACGAAGCCGGGGATACCTTGATTATAGATCCGGGCTGTTATTTTCCCGAAGAACGTAAAACCTTGGAAGAAAAAATTAAATCCAAAGGGCTAAAACCTATTCAATTGGTCAATACACATTGCCATTTGGACCATGTTTTTGGAAATAAGTTTGTGCACCAAACCTGGGGGCTGGAGCTTTATTTTCATGAGAACGAACAAAAAGTGTTTGACTACGCCCCCACGGCCGGGGATCTCTGGAATTTACCATTTGAAAACTACCAGGGCCCTGTTCATCACGTAAAGGAGGGGCAGTATTTGCAAATCGGGGAGGATCAGTTGCAGATTTTACATACCCCCGGTCATTCACAGGGCAGTATTTCGTTTTACTATCAAAAAGGGGGATGGGTAATCAGTGGGGATGTTTTATTTAGAGAAAGTGTAGGACGAACCGATTTACCTGGTTCGGATTTTGCTACACTGGAACAGAGCATTCGTACTAAACTCTATACCTTACCTGATCATACACATGTCTATAGTGGTCACGGGATGCCCACCACCATTGGTTACGAAAAGGCCAATAATCCGTTTGTACCTGCTGGTTAACTAACAGCCCACTCTTTTTTCTCTGTTTTTTTTACGACTCCAATGAAGAGCAGTAGTAAAACGCTGGCTAGACTCAAATTGAAAATGGGATTAGTATACCACGTGACTAGTGAGCGATGCAATAGATACAAGCCGGTACTACCTAGTAGATAAAATAAAATTCGTTTAACCGGATAGGGAACAGGAAAATGTTTTTGTCCCAGGGCATAACTTACTACCAGCATGAATAAATAACAGGAAAAACTTGCCATGGCCGCACCCCAATAGTGAAAGCGTGGTATGAGGAAAATGGTGAGGACAATTGTAATGAGCGCGCCGCCTATGGTGATAAAGGCACCGGTGAGGTTGCGATTTGTTAGTTTGTACCAGATGCTCAGGTTATAATAAATCCCTAGTAAAATATTAGCCATGGCAAAGAAAGGCACCACATAAAGTCCTTCTTTCCAGCGTTCACGGTTAATAGCTTCAAAAAACCAAGCTGCAATATCAATATATAGGGACACACACAGAAATAAGAAACAGCATACAATCACAAAGTATTTTAATACACGTGCATAAATTTCAGGAGCGTTTTTGTCCTTACTGCGATTAAAGAAAAAGGGTTCGGCAGCTAAACGAAAAGCTTGTATGGCAATGGTAATTACAATCGAAAGCCGAATGATATTTCCAAAAACACCCAGCTCATGTTTTGCTTCCTCTACGGGAAGATCTACCACAAATTGATAGAGCAAACGGCTGAGCATATCATTTACAATCCCTCCCATACCCACAATGACTAGTGGCCAGCTGTATTGTAACACTTTTTTCAATAATACAGTGTCCAGTATCGGTTGCACTTGTTTTAATTCGGGGAGTAAAAGAAGAAGCGTGCCTATGCTGCCGAGAAAATTTCCAATTAAATACCACTCTATTCCCCGCTGACTTATGGTAATCCACGCTGGAAAATAACGGGGGATGATTCCTAAACAAACTACCACAACCGATACGTTAATTACTACAGTAGCCATTTTTGCAAATGCAAAACGGCGCGGTCTGTTCTCTTGTCTTAATTTGGCAAAAGCCAATGTAGAGAGGGTGTCAAAAAATAAAATTCCAATCATCCATTGGATCAACTCGGGTGACGCTTCCAGCCGGGCCCAGCCCACTAATTGGTCCTGGTTGATCCAAAGCATAAATGAAAAAACCAGCGTAGTGATAAAAAGTGTAATCGATAGGGTACTATATAAGGTTGATCTGTTCTCTCCCTGGATAAATCGGAAGTAGGCTGTTTCCATTCCATAGGTAAAGAGTATGTTCAGAAAAGCGGTAGCCGCATAGACCAAGGTCAGGTCGGCGGTAACTGCGGGTTCACTAAAAAATAGTGGAAGACTCAGGTTCATCAGGTAGCCTAAAAATCTACTGGTGATACTGGGTAATCCGTACCATAGTGTTTGACCTGCTAAATTTTTGATACCGCTCAAACAGAATTGTTTGCCCATAAAGATAACCTTTTGCGGGCATGCTGTATCTTTAAACGTAAATCTATGTTTATGAAAAAGGGAATGGCGCTATTCTTATCAATGCTGGTTTTTAGTAGTGGATTGTGGGCACAGGTGTACGAGGGTACGGCTGAGTATGATAAGAAAAAGTATACCGCATTTTTAGCGGAGTATGATTACCAGGCGCCAGCTGTTGAAAACGCATTACTAAAGCGTTTTGCCAAATTGGGATACAGACCCCGCGAGGAAAAAGGACTCCTTAATCGTGATAAAGGATTTAAAGTTTTTGCAGGCTCCATCATGAATGATATCACAGAAGGGCAAGCAGATTATCTGGTAAAAGTTGAGAAGAGAAGCCGTAAGGAAAGAGAGATTTCCTTGCTAACAATTATTATTCTTCAAAATGGTGAAGCACTTGGACGTTCAGTGAGTGAAGAGCGTGCCAATAAAGTGAAAAGTTATTTGAAAAGTATTATCCCAGATGTGGCTGCAGAAAGTTTAGAGTTAGATATTAAAGCACAGGAAGATGCCATTCTCAAAGCAGAAAAGAAATTAGAGGGATTAAAGAAAGAACAGGGAGACTTGGAGCGCAAGTTAGATAACAATGGAAAGGCGCAGCAGGATACTGAAAATGAAATAAAGGCCAAGCAAGAGGGACTTCAAATTCTCAAATCCAAACGTGTTACTCCGGTTTTGCCAAGTTCGGGTTCCGGACAAAAGACGAATCCGTAAGCGTTTTTAAAAAGGCAACCAAGCTATTGCTTTCGCTATCAGTTAGCTGAATTCCATTTTGTAGCAATGGATCAAGCGTATTGCTTCGGATAATTCCTACGCGGTAATGATTAATACATTGCTGGATTGTCATGAATCTTCCATCATGCATGTAATTGGAGGAGAGGGCAACATTACGAAGAGTAGGCACTCTAAATTTCAAAGAGTCTTGCCGCCTACCTGTTACACGCATTCGTCCATAATCTTTTAAAGAGGGATCAACGGGTAGACCGATGTTTCTAAATGAGTGGTCCGTAAACAGGGGTTCTTGGTGACAGGTATTACAACGGGCTTGAAAAATTTGATAGCCGGTGGCTTCTTGTGCTGTAAAAACAGCTTGCCCTTTTAGCACACGATCATATTTACTATTGGCAGAGATCAGCGTGCCTGTAAATTGAGCTAGTGCCTTTAAAATATGTGCGGGTTCTATCGAAGTGCTATTAAATACATCTTGAAAGGCTCTGCGGTAATAAGGTACTTTCTCCAATTTTCGTTGGATATTACTAAACTGATCACCCATTTCAGTAGCTCCCGTAATAGGATGAATAGCTTGCTCCTCTAAACTGTAGATGCCGCCCTCCCAATGATATTGCGGATACCAAGCCAGGTTAAATAATACGGGTGCATTTCGTAATGTATGTGATTCAAAAACGCCATGGCTCCTGTCATGTTCAAAAGTTCCAAAGGCAGCTACTTGCTCATGACAGGATGAACAAGGGTGACTATTATCAATGGACAATCGGGGCTCATAGAAGAGTCTTCTTCCCAGTTCGATGCCTTGTTTACTCAATGGATTATCTCGAAAAATATCAAGTGGAGGTGGAAAATGAGATGGGGTTTCCAGTGATACGGTGGCAAGTTCCCTGGAGATAAAAGGTTTTTGACATCCCGATAAAAACCGAAGACCAGCCACAGCTGCAACCGCAACAAGGAGAATAATTCCTTTTCTATTCATCTTTATCAAAACGAATACGCCCTCTTCCAGATTTTATTTGGGCCTTTCTTTTTTTTACTTGTAATCTTTTTTCTGTGGCGCCGGCAGATACCTTAGTTGCAATTCGCGGCTTCTTTTTTTGAAGTGCATTTTTGATAAGACGAACCAATACTTTGATTGATTCCTCCCGGTTGGCCCACTGTGTGCGGTGCACCTGCGCACGTACGGATAGGACTCCCTCCGAATTGATTCGAGTTTTTAATTTTTCTCGAATCATTTCTTTTTCAGCGGCATTTAGTCGCATGGTTTGGTCCAAATCCAATTGAGCGGTTACAGCCGTTTCCACTTTATTGACGTTTTGCCCTCCACTGCCTCCGCTGCGGGAACTCACAAATCGTAACTCCTTTATTAGTTCGGTTAAATTCATCCTACATTTATCTTTTCAAAATTAACTCTAATTATGCGAGTGGTGTTACAGCGTGTCAAGTGTGCTTCCGTGAAGGTGGAGGGGAAAATTACCGGCGCTATTGAGGAGGGTTTAATGGTGTTGCTAGGGATTGAGGAAGCCGATACGCTTGAGGATATGAACTGGCTAGCTGGCAAACTGGTTAATCTTAGAATTTTTGATGACGAACAAGGCGTGATGAACCGTTCTTTGTTGGAAACAGGAGGTGGACTGTTACTGGTCAGCCAATTCACCTTATTTGCGGCCACTAAAAAAGGGAACAGACCCTCGTATAGCCGTGCCGCCCCTCCGGCCATTGCTGTGCCGATCTATGAAAAAATGATTGAACTTTTATCAGCTGAGTTGGGTAAACCTATTCAAACGGGTGTATTTGGAGCTGATATGAAAGTAGAGCTGCTCAATGATGGGCCCGTAACCATACTAATTGATACAAAAAATAAAGAATGACAACTATTGAACAGGCGCAAGCACAGGTTGATCAATGGATCAAAACAGTGGGCGTTCGTTATTTCAGCGAACTCACCAATATGGCTATTTTAACAGAAGAAGTGGGGGAGTTGGCTCGACTCATGGCACGTACCTATGGCGATCAAAGTTTCAAAGGAAAGGAGGCAGACGCTACCATTGCCGATGAGTTAGCCGATGTGCTTTGGGTGCTGATTTGTATTGCCAATCAAACCGGGGTAAACCTAACCGAGGCATTTGCCCGGAATTTGGAAAAAAAGTCTACGAGGGATGCCAGCCGTCATCAGGACAATTCAAAGCTACGCTGAGCTTTTGCGGTTTATATTTGCAGCCTATGGCGAATGACAGCAACCGTTTTCAGGCAATTATCTCTCATTGTAAAGAGTATGGCTTTATTTTCCCTAGCAGTGAAATCTATGATGGGCTGCAGGCCGTTTATGATTACGGCCAGATGGGTAGTGAGCTAAAAAAGAATATCAAAGATTATTGGTGGAAGAGCATGACGCAGCTCCGCGACAATATCGTGGGGATTGATGCGGCAATTTTTATGCATCCCACCACTTGGAAGGCCAGCGGTCACGTTGATAATTTTAATGATCCCATGATTGACAACCGCGATAGTAAAAAACGGTATCGGGTTGATCATTTAATAGAAGGATTCGCTGACGAATTACGTGCAGCGGGAGATGAAAAAGCAGCTGCACAATTAATAGAGACCATGGAAGCGCTCTTGGGTGCTGATGATTTTACCGGTTTGAAAAAACTAATTGAAGAAAAGCAAATCAAATGTGCGGTGAGTGGTACTTGCAATTGGACGGATATCCGTCAATTCAATTTGATGTTTGCTACGGAATTTGGATCTACCGTTTCAACAGACGATGCGGATAATAAAGTGTATTTGCGTCCCGAAACAGCACAGGGAATTTTTGTAAACTTTCTGAATGTGCAGAAAACCGGACGGATGAAAGTGCCCTTTGGTATTGCACAAATTGGAAAAGCTTTTAGAAATGAAATTGTAGCACGTCAGTTTATTTTCCGGATGCGTGAGTTTGAGCAAATGGAAATGCAGTTTTTTGTTCGTCCTGGCACACAGCAAGAGTGGTATGAATATTGGAAAACTGAGCGGCTCAAGTGGCATTTGGCCTTGGGAATTCCTGCGTCTAGTTATCGTTATCATGATCATGTGAAGCTAGCCCACTATGCAGAGGCTGCCTGTGATATTGAGTTTGAATTTCCTATGGGATTTAAAGAACTAGAGGGTATTCATAGCCGTACTGATTTTGATCTCAAGCAACACCAGGAGTTTAGTAAAAAGAAACAACAATATTTTGATAACGAAGTGGATCCTTCCACTGGAAAGCCATTTGGGAATTATATCCCTTATGTCATTGAAACTTCAATTGGATTGGATCGTATGTTCTTGGCCGTGCTAAGTCACGCTTATGAAGAACAAGATTTGAGTTCGCCAGAAAAAACTGATAGTCGTGTGGTATTGAAATTACCGGCAGCACTTGCTCCTATCAAGATGGCTGTTCTTCCGTTAAATAAAAAAGACGGACTACCAGAAATAGCCGAAGAAATTATCGCTTCTTGTAGAAATGAGTTCCGTTGTTTCTATGAAGAAAAAGATTCTATCGGAAAACGTTACCGCAGAATGGATGCCCTAGGTACACCGTTTTGTGTGACCGTTGATTATCAAACCAAAGAGGATCAAACCGTGACTATTCGTCACCGCGATTCAATGGAGCAGGAGCGCGTGCCGATTTCCTCTTTGAAAGAAATTGTTTTAGCAACGCTTAAGTAGTGAAATAATTATACTGGCTTTAGCTTAGCAGTAAAGTGACGAAGTAAAGGGGCTTCTTCTAGAATTTGAAGTCCTTTTAGTTCGTTTCTTTTTTTATACACTTCGATAATTACTTCTGCTACGTAATCAATATGGCTTTGTGTATACACACGGCGTG
>Ga0194129_10002365_pt1 | contig 28535 bp, 22 predicted proteins | sample TA2KigCa35mmetaG_FD_150862 | JGI IMG/M metagenome (GOLD analysis project Ga0194129, IMG submission 150862) | Freshwater microbial communities from Lake Tanganyika, Tanzania - TA2015038 Kigoma Deep Cast 35m | ecosystem: Environmental > Aquatic > Freshwater > Lake | place: Tanzania: Lake...
CGGTCGCGGCGGCCGTGACGGCTCCGCGACCGCCGGTACCACCGGGAGTTCCGCCTCCGCCGCGGCCGCCCGTTCCGATGGTTTCCAACGACGTACCGCCTTCGCGCCCATCGGTGCCCGCTCCGCTGCAGGCGGCGGCGCCGAGCGAGCCAGGAACGAGGCCGAGACCTCCTGTCGAGGTCCGACGCGTCCCTCCGCCGCGACCACCGACGGCGCGACCTCCCGCGCCAAGCACGCCCGCCGCGACCTCGTCGCAAGACCCGGGCGACACGCCTCCTCCCGCATCCGTCGCGCCGGGCGGACTGCCAGCGAGGCCGCCCATGCCGCCAAGGCCACCTGGCTCCGCAGGTCTGCCACCTGTGCCGCGTCTCGGGACACGACCGCCGGCTGCGCCGCTTCCACCCCCGATTTCCCCCCCGCGGCCGGTCGCTCCAGCGGCCATGTCGCCTCAGCCACCGCCCGTCCCGATGAGCGCTCCGCCCGCGGCTGCGCCACAGCCGCCACAACCGAGCCCGTCGGCCGCTGCGCCTTCCCCGCAGACCCCATCGACGAAAAAGGGGCTCAGTCGCGAGGCCGTCGAGCAACGCTCGAGCGAGGTCGAGACGCAGAATTTCTTTGAAATCCTTGGAGTGGCGCAGGACACGCCGACGCCAGCCGTTCAGACGGCGTACTTCATGCTCGCCAAGGTGTGGCACCCGGATCGGACGCCCGCAGACCTCGCGGATCTGAAGCCTCAGATTCAGAGGGTGTTCGCTCGAATCAGCGAGGCGTTCCAGACGCTGCAAGATCCGACGAAGCGTGCGGCATACCTCGAATCGCTAAAGACCGGCGGCGGGAGTCGCGCCGAGCGGGAGCAACTCGAGAAGGCCATGGACTCGGTGATGCTCTTCGAAAAGGCCGCGGTGCTCGTCAAGCGCGGCTCGCTCGCCCAGGCCGAGGTGCTGCTGCAGCGCTGCGTCGAGGCGGATCCGAATCAGCCGGAGTATCGCGCGGTGTACGCCTGGGTGCAGGCGCTTCGGATGGGCGATCCGCCCGCGCTCGCACCGGGGCAGAAGATCGATACCTATCAGTCACAGATAAGCCAGCTCGATCGAGCGCTCGCCGACAGCCCCGAGTTTGAGAAGGCCCTCTTTTATCGTGCCGAGCTCTACAAGCGGTCCGGCATGGCGGACCAAGCGCTGCGCGACTTCAAGAAGGTCGTCCAGCTGAACCCTCGCAACATCGACGCGGCCCGAGAAGTGCGCATCCACGAGATGCGGAACCCGAAGCCGTCGCAGCCGCAGCCGAGCAGCAGCGGATTGTTCGGGAAGCTCTTCAAGAAGGATTGATCGAAATCAACACCCTCGTCGACCGCCGCATGGCTGGCGATGAGGGCCCTCGCTCACGTCCGGCGCTCGACGTCGCGGCCGTCACGAGCCAGTGGCGGAGTACACGGAAAGACTGCGTCGCGCTGCTCCGCCATGACCGAGGCGCGTCACTTGTTGTCGCGCTTCAACCGCACGACTGAGTAGTTCTGCTCGCGCTCCTCGCGCTCCGCGATCGCCTTGCGGCGCGCCTCGGCGCTCCCCCGATAGTCAGGGGCGCGCGGGTTCGTCGAGACGTAGGCGGTGTAGGTCGTCCATGCTTGCTTGGACGTGTCCCACACCGTCTTCAGCATATCGCCGAAATCGGCGCCCGTCGCGTTGACGGGTGTGAGTGAAGCCTTGCGCTCAAGCAACTCGGCTCGAACGAAGAGCAGCCTCGCCTCGGTCGCCTCGCTGCCCTTCTTCGTACGGCCCTTCTCGACGATGGCGATGACATCGGCGTCGCGCTTCGCTTGGGCGAGGAGAAGATAGCCCCGCGCTTCATCGGGGTTCGCGGCGACGGCCTCCTCGAACGCGGCGGCGGCGCCCGCCCAGTCCTTGTCCTTCGCGCGAGCCTTCCCCTTCGCGAGCATCTCTTCGTAAGGGCTGATGCCCCGGACGTTCTCCGGGTCTTTCGGGACGACCTTCTCGGCCTTCGGCGCCTCTGCCCCAGTCTTCTTGCTGGCTTTCTTCGCGGGGTCCTGCGCCAACGCGGGCGAGGCGTGAAGGACCGAGAGGGCGAGGAGGACCGGGAGAGTCGCGCGCATCACGTCCATGACCTTACTACACCTTGAACGTCCGCGGGACGGGCGTCTCCCCAGACCAATCGTAGAAGCCGAGGCCCGACTTCTTGCCGAGCCAGCCGGCGCGCACCATCTGTCGCAGGAGCTGCGGGGGCCGGAACTGCTCGCCCACTTCGCGGTGAAGGTGCTCGAGGATGGCGAGCCGCACATCGAGCCCGACGAGATCGCCTAGCTTCAGCGGGCCCATCGGGTGGCGGTAGCCGAGCTCCATCGCGCGATCGATCGACTCGACCGACGCGACCCCGGACTCGAGCATTCGGATCGCCTCGGCACCGATCGCGACGCCGAGCCGACTCGTCGCAAACCCAGGGGAATCGTTGACGAGGATGGAGGTCTTGCCGAGCGTGGTCGCGAGCGCCTCAGAGGCCGCGACCACGTCAGGAGACGTGTGAAGCCCCCGCACGATCTCGAGCAGCGGCATCGCAGGTGGAGGGTTGAAGAAGTGCAGGCCAATGGTCCTCGCACCGGCGCCAAGTCGCGCGCCGAGCTCGGTCACCGACAGGCTCGACGTGTTGGTCCCGACGATCGCCCCCGAGGGCGCGGCTGCGAGCACCCGTCGAAGCACGTCGACCTTGAGCTCCATCGACTCGGGAACGGCCTCGATCACGAGGTCGATGTCCCTGGAAGCCGCGCCGAGATCGCCCGACGCCGTAAGCCGCGCCACGACCGCCTCGCGCTCCACTGTCGCGAGCTTCCCTTGCTCGACGCGTCGCTCGAGAGAGGCCGCGATCGTCGCGACGGCCCGCTCGGCCACGGCGAGATCGACGTCGCACACCTGCGTCTCGAGGCCGGCCTGAGCAGCAACCTGCGCGATGCCGCGCCCCATGGTGCCCGTCCCGACGACGAGGACACGCCTCACGGGCGCGCTCCGTCGGGCGAAGCCGCCTTCCCTCCGCTCGGAGCGGCGGAAGCCGCGGGGCGTGCGTCGGAGGGAGCCTCATCACGTCCACCGGCGAGCCACACCGCGGCGCCGACGACGAGCAGTGCGACGCCGAGGGCCGAGAGCCACAGCGGCGTCGGCGACTCGTCGGGAGAGAGCTCTCGGACGGGAGTGGGATCGAACGACTCGTGCATATGGCGAGGTGTGCCGCAGCGCCCCGAAAAAGGAAACAAGAATTCCCGGCTCGCCGGCGCGACTTTTCGGATAACATTCGGTTCGAAGTCCGGAATCGGAAGGCGAACAACACCCGTGGCGCAGGAAGTCAGGATCGAAGTCGCCGGCGAGACGAACGTCGGACGCAAGCGCAACCACAACGAGGACAATTTCGCCCTCCTGACGGAGCTTGGCCTTTACATGGTCGCGGACGGCATGGGCGGGCACGCCTCGGGCGAGGTCGCGTCCAAAATGTCGATCGACGCGCTGAGCGACTTCCTCAACGAGACCGCAGACGATCCCGAGCGGACCTGGCCCTACAAGATGGATCGCTCGAAGGGCTACGAGGAGAACCGCCTCATCACCGGCGTCAAGCTCGCGAACCTGCGCATCTACCAGACGTCGCAGCGCGACGGGAAGAAGCGGGGAATGGGCACGACTTTCGTCGGGGTCTACGCGGCGGATGACGGGCTCTACATCGCGCACGTGGGCGACAGCCGCTGCTATCGCTTTCGCGGCGGGCGGCTCGAGGCGCTGACCGAGGACCACTCGCTCCTCAACGATTACATCAAGATGAAGCGCCTCACGCCGGAGGAGATCGAGAACTTCCCGCACAAGAACGTCATCGTCCGCGCGCTCGGCATGAAGGACACCGTCAAGGTCGACACCCGGTACGAGGTGCCCGAGATCGGCGACACCTACCTCCTCTGCTCGGACGGCCTCGCCGGCCCCGTGACGGACGCGCAGATCGCCGAGGTCCTCGCGACCTCGGACGGCGACATCAAGGAGACCGCCTCGCGTCTCATTCAACGCGCGAACGAGAACGGCGGCCCCGACAACATCACCGCCGTGCTGATCCGCTGGACCGCAGCCTGAGCGTGCTGGTGACATCAGGCGTCGTCACCTGGGCGCCGCGAACACCATGCCGCGCGAACCTCGGCGCGCCCGTCATGCGGTGACGTTCAGAGTCGATGAAGAGCGCGCGGCCCGAGGGCGAGCCAAGCCAAGGCGAGCAGCGCGAGCAAGAGGATCGCGGTGACGAGGTAGGTCTCGCGGACCGCGGGGGTCGTGCCCCACCCATCCGCGAAATAGTGTCCCTTTGTCTCGTCGCGGAGGCGACGCTGGACGTCGGGTAGCACGCTCGCGTCCTCGGCAGGCCGCTCGCGATCGAGGGCCCGTCGAAGCAGCTCGCGCACCTCGACGTCGTCAAGCGCGTCCGCGCCGAGCTCGTCCTCGAGCACCCGCATCGCCTCCTCATCGACCTCGCGCATCGAACCTTCGTCGCCTTCCGGGGCGCCTTGTTCACGGGATGACTCGTCGCTCATGCGTTCTCCTTGAGGATGCGTCGCGCCGCGAGCAGACGCTCGACCTTCTCGCGGAGCTCGATACGACCGCGATGAATGCGGCTCTTCACCGTGCCGAGCGACAGCCCGGTCACCTCGGCGACCTCCTCGTACGAGAGGTCCTCGACGTCGCGCAGGATGAGGAGCTGACGGTGCGCGGGCTCGAGCGCTTCGATCGCCTCGCGCACGAGCTCGACGAGCTGCCGCTCCTCCGCCACGGCATCCGGGCGATGGACCGCGCCGACGCTCACACCGACGGCCCCGTCGAGCTCCCGCACCTCGCCGAGCGCGTCGACGTCCTCGTGGCGCCGCCCCCCGCGCCGCGCGTCATACTTCATCCGGTTCTTGCAGAGGTTTACGGCGACGCGAAAGATCCACGTCGAGAGCTTTGAATCGCCGCGGAAGGCCTCGATGTTGCGGAAGACCTGGACGAACACGTCCTGGGTCACCTCCTCGGCGTCGGCCTTGCGCCCGAGCATGCGCAGCGTGAGCGCCAAGACGCGACGCTCGAAGAGGAGCACGAGCTCGTTGAACGCCGTCTCGTCACGAGCGACGAGGCGCGCGACGAACCTGGCTTCCTCGTCATCCTCCACCGGCCGGACGTTATCACTGGCGGCGCTCGAGTCGCAGTCCGCGCGCCCGGATTCAACGCCCTCGGCGCACTTCAGCGCGGACGAGCGCCGAGCCTCGCGGCGACGGCGTCGGCGACGCGCATGCCGTCGAGGGCCGCGCTCACGATGCCTCCCGCAAAGCCTGCTCCTTCGCCTGCAGGGTAGAGGCCCGCGAGGTCTTGGGACTCGACGCTGCTCGGGTCACGCGGCACGCGAACGGGAGAGCTGGTCCGCGACTCGACCCCCACGAGCACGGCTTCTTCGCTCGCATAGCCGCGCAACTGCCTATCAAAGCGCCGCAGCGCGACCCGCAGTCGCTCGGCGATGCGGAGCCCAGCCGCGTCGACGACCGCGCCGACATCGGTCGCCGTGAGGCCTGGGATGTAGCTCGTGCTCGGAACGGTGCTCGACGCTCGTCGCGCCAAGAAATCCGTGACGCGCGTCGCCGGCGCACGAAGGGAACCGCCTCCCGCGACGAAGGCGGCGCGCTCGATCGCCGCCTGGAGCTCGATCCCCGCGAGCGGACCGCGATACCCAGCGGCCTCGAGATCGGCGAGCTCGACCGCGACGACGAAGCCCGAGTTGGCGTACGGCGAGTTGCGCTTTGCAAGGCTCATCCCGTTGACGACGAGCGCCCCAGGCTCGGTCGAGGCGGGCACAATCCATCCGCCCGGACACATGCAGAACGAGAACACCCCGCGGTCCTCGACGGTGGTCGCGACGCGATACGGCGCGTTGGGGAGCCGCGCGTGCCCGGCGTCGCGGCCGTACTGAATCGCGTTGATGAGCGGCTGTGGGTGCTCGATGCGGACGCCGAGCGCGAAGGGCTTCGCCTCGAGGCGGACGCCGGCTCGCTCAAGCATGATGAGCACGTCTCGCGCGGAGTGACCCGTCGCGAGGACGACGATCTCGGCCGCAAGCTCCGTACCGTCCGCGAGCCGAACCCCGGCGATGTGGCGACGACCCCTGCGCTCGTCGACGAGCAGCTCGACGACGCGCGCGCCGAAACGAAACTCTACCCCCACGGCCTCGAGGCGCTCGCGCATCGCGGTGATGACCTTGGGCAAGCGGTTCGAGCCGATGTGTGGGCGCGCATCGGTAAGAATCGCCTCGGGTGCGCCGTGGAGCGCGAGCAGCTCGATGACGTCCCGCACGTTGCCGCGCTTGTGTGCACGCGTGTACAGCTTGCCGTCGCTGTAGGTGCCCGCACCGCCCTCGCCGAAGCAGTAGTTGCTGTCCTCGTCGACGGCGCCGCGCTGGTTCAACCCACGCAGATCGACGCGCCGCGGGATGACGCGCTTGCCCCGGTCGAGGACGGTCGCCGCGACACCGTGACGCGCTAGCTGATAGGCGCAAAAGAGCCCGGCCGGACCGTCCCCGACGACGATCACGCGCGCGGGCAACGACACGTGACGCGGTCGGTCCCCGCCGAGCTCGCCGTGGTCCGTCACGGTCCCGATGCCGACGAGGAGGCGGAAGCGCACACGCCCTCCGCGAGCGTCGATCGAGCGCTTAAGAAGCTCGAGCAGAGGAAGGTCCCCCGGTGCGATGTCGAGCCGAGCCGCGACTCGCGCACGGAGCGCGTCGTGGTCGTCAGGCTCGTCGAGACCGAGCTCGACCTCGATCTCTTCGGGGAAGCGCCGGGCCATGTTCCGCTTGGTCGAGTACCGCTCGAGGAGAGCGCGGTTCCGGCGCGTGGATTCGAACCACGATTCGAGGATTCAAAGTCCTCTGTCCTGCCTTTAGACGACGCCGGAGTGGGAGGCGGACGTTAACACACGGACCCCGACACCTCCAGCGACCGGCAGAACGACGAAGCCGTCGCCCGCGTCACTGCCACCGATCGCGCCAGAAGCGGCGCTCAGCCTCGGCCGTCTGCATGCGCGCGCGCGCTGAAACGAGGCGCGCCCGATCGGCGACGTCGACCGCGACACGCTGCGCCCGCGGGACCTTGGCGACCGCGGCCTCACGAGCGTGGAAGACGGCGACCGCGGCCCCGATGGCGATGGAGAGCCCCCCGAGGACGGCGTAGAGCTTCCGCGCGAGCGGAGAGCGCGCGGCAGCCCAAGCGCGGCTGGCCCAGAGGAGCACGACGTGAGCGATGAGTCCGCGCGAGGCCGCGACGCCTCGGCCAACGGCGTCGACGAGCGCACGCCCCCGCGCGAGGCTTCGGGTCGAGAGGCTCTCCCTCGGTGACGCCGCAGGCTCCGTCGACAGCGGGGCGGGCGGCGGACGACGCACACGGATCTCCGAGCGCTCCGGTACCGAGACGCGCTCCTCCTCGTCTCCTTGGGTGAGCTCGAGCACGTCGAGGATCGGCGCCCAGTGCCCGAGACCGTCGCGCCAGACCGGAGTCTCCGGTGCGATGCGCCCCTGCGCGAGCGCCATCCAGACCTGGCGCGTCGAGAGGCAGGCGAGCGCTCCGTCGAGCTCGACGCACCATTGATCTAGGTCAAGCTCCTCGTCAGGCACGAGCGAGCCGCGGTCGAGCGAGTCGTCCGCGTACCTCGACGTGCGAGAGAGGCGCTCTGCCGCACCCATGAGGCCCTGTCTTTCACCCCGGGTTGGGGTGGGCCAACTTATTGATGCGAATAAGGCTGTGAGTAGGCTCGAGGGCGCACGTTCTTACGCGCCGCGAGACCGGCCCCCGGCATGGTGCCCGCGAGGCTCAGCGACGCGCTGGGCGCAGGACGTCCGTGCCCATGAACGCGCGGAGGGGTTCGGGGACGAGCACCGTACCATCGGCCCGCTGGTACTGCTCAAGGATGGCGATCAGCGTGCGCCCAACCGCGAGGCCGGAACCGTTCAGCGTGTGCGCAAGCCGAGGCTTTTCGCCCTTTTGATGACGGTAACGGATCTTCGCGCGACGCGCCTGGAAGTCGCCGAACGTCGAGCAGCTCGAGATCTCGCGGAAGCGCTGCTGCGACGGCAGCCACACCTCGAGGTCGAAAGTCTTCGCAGAAGAGAAGCCCATATCACCGGTGCAGAGTGCGACGCGGCGGTAGTGCAGACCGAGTCGCTCGAGCACCGCCTCGGCGTGACGCGTCAGGCGCTCGAGCTCCTCCTCGGATTGCTCCGGCTCGCAGATCCGCACGATCTCCACCTTGTCGAACTGGTGCTGTCGGATCATGCCGCGCACGTCCTGCCCGTAGCTCCCCGCCTCGCTGCGGAAGCATGGGGTGTAGGCGGCGTATGCGACTGGCAGGGACTCGCGCTCGAGGATCTCGTCGGCGTGCAGATTCGTGACGGGGACCTCGGCCGTGGGGATCAGGTACAGGTCGTAAGCGCGCTCGGGATCGCTTTTCTGGGTCTTGAAGAGGTCCTCCTCGAATTTCGGGAGCTGCCCGGTACCGAAGAGCGCATCACCCTTCACGAGGAACGGCGGCAGCACCTCGGTGTAGCCGTGCTCACGGGTGTGAAGCTCAAGCATGAAGTGGATGAGGGCGCGCTCGAGCCGCGCAGCGTCGGCCCACAGCACGGTGAAGCGCGGCCCCGAGAGCTTCGTGCCCCGCTCGAAATCGAGGAGACCGAGCTCGGCGCCCAGCTCGTAGTGCGGCTTGACCGGAAAGGGCTGCTCGGGCGGAGTCCCCCAGACTTTGACGACGACGTTGTCCGCATCACCCCCTCCATCGGGTACGGTGGGGAGCGGCACGTTGGGGATGCGCGCGAGGAGCTCCTGCAGCTCCGCCTCGCAGACCGCCGTGCGCGACTCGAGCTCCTTGACGTGCGCGCTGAGCTCCTTCAGTTGGTCGCGCCGCGCGGCGAACTCGGGAGAGGACTTGTTGGCCGAGGCCATCTCCTTGCTCGCGACGTTGCGCTCGGCCTGCTTGCTCTCGACCTCGGCGATCAGGCGACGCCTCTCTCCTGCGAGCGCAGCGACCGGCTCCAAGAGCGCCGCGACGGCCGGCGAGCGCCGCGCGAGTCCGGCGCGCACCTCCTCGAGGTTGTCCACGACATGACGGAGATCGAGCATGCCGCGTCCATACCATCGTCGCGACCGCGGTCTGTGGCGAATTCGCGGAGCGGAGCGGGGATTCGTGCTAACTTTTGCCCCCCGGTTCAACCGTCATGGACGTCACCTGCGACCGCTGCAAGACCCACTACGAGTTCGACGCTGCCCTCGTGTCGAGTCGCGGCACCACGGTCAAATGCACGAGCTGCGGGCACCAGTTTCGGGTGTTTCGCCCTGCCGGGTCCGGCGGCCTGACGGGCTGGACCGTGCGTCGCGTCGACGGCAGCGAGCTTCGATTCCTCGCGATGCGCGAGCTGCAGAGCGCCATCGGCTCCGGTGGAGTGACCGAAGCGGACCTCCTCATCCCCGACGACGGCAGCACGCCGCAAGCCCTTGGTGCGATCGAAGAGCTTCGCAGCTTCTTCCGCAGCTCCGGCTCCATCGCGCCCTCGAGCGGAGGGGCAGCGGAGGAGGGCGACACGACGAAGCGCCTTCGGCGCGAGGGCGGTCAAGCGTCGACGTCGGCCGGCATCGGAGCGCCACCTTCACTTCGGTCGATGAGCCCGCCTGTCTCGGCCGCCGTACCGATACAAACGGCCTCGCCCATGCCGAGCCCCTCGGCGACTCCGTCACTCCCGCGCACCATGCCGAACCCGTCGAACTCGCGCATCGCGATTCCGGCGCCGAAGCCACCTCGCGTGCCCGTGTCACCCGAGGACATCGACATGCTGGAGACGAACCCGCAGCTGCCGAAGATCGACCTCGCCGCGTTGGGTGGCGCGAAGCTCGGGACGACGGCCATCGGGCTCCCGACTCCCGTCAAGCCGCCGGCCCCGAAGCGGGGCTCCCACGACTCCCTGCCTCCGTCCGACGCCCCGCAAGAGCAATCGTTCCGCGGGCCCGACCTCGAGTCCGACGTGCGCGATGCCCTCGCGCGCGTGAGCATCGCCATCCGCGAGAGCACGCCTCCTCGTGACAGCGACCCTGGGTCGTCGCAGCGGCGAGCGAGCGAAGACTTAGCCTTCGACAGCGAGCGTACGGCCAAGCGCGCATCCTTGGCCCCGAGCGATGCGGCTCCGGCGAGCGAGCCGGTGAGCGACCGCAGCTCCCAAGAACTGACGCCCGCGAGCGTGGCGCGACCTTCCGTCCTGCGACGCACGGACGGTGGCGATCCTCGGTTCAGCGAGTACGGGCGACGCGGCTCTCGAGCCGGTGGCGGTGGCTTCGGGCGCTGGGCCATCGGGGTCGTCGTGGTGGGCGTGGCAGGCTTCGTCGCGGTGGCGTCCCTCCGAAAGGCCGGAGACGGCAAGCCGACCACGACTGCCGTCGACGACGGGCGCGTCGGCCGACTCTTGAGCGAGGGGGAATCGCTGCTCGATGAGGGCGACCTCGACGGCGCGAAGGAGCAATTCGCGAAGGCGAGCGGGCTTGCCGAGACCGACCCTCGCGTCCTGACCGCGTTGGCGAGAGTCGCTGTGATTCAGGCCGACCGCGCGTGGCTGCGGGGCAAGCTCGCGGGCAAGGACCTCGATGAGCTCGCGCGGCTCGCCGATCGCGCACAACGCGCCGTCGAAGCCGCGGCTCGAGCAGGAGGCAGCACCTCGACGACAGCGCTCGAGATCGACGCCCTTCGACTCAAGGGCAAGCGCGACGAGGCTCGAAAGCTCGCGCCGAAGCTGGCCCCGAACGACCCGGCTTCGATGCGGGCCCTCGCAGCGCTCGACCTCGGCGAAACGGATCCCCCTTGGGACGCGCTCATCGAGCGGCTGAAGTCTGCAGCGGCGGCCGAGAAGAAGCTCGGACACGCCCAGGCTGCGCTCGTCTACGCGCTCGTACGACGGGGACAGGCCGACGCGGCGAAGCGCGAGGTCGACAAGCTCGGAGACCACGACCCGACGCTCGTCGCTGCGCTGCGTGAATTCATCGTCAAGGCCCCGAGCGCTCCAGCCGCCGGGACCTCGACGAGCGCCGACGCCGGTCCCGAGATCGCGGACCTCTTGAAGCGGGCGCGCTCGGCGCAGAAGAAGGCTCACCATGACGAAGCCGAGAAGCTCTTCCGCAAGGTGCTCGAGAAGAACGAGTCGAACGTCGATGCGCTGCTAGGGGTCGCGGAGACGGCTCGGGCGCGCGGCGACGCAACCGCAGCCGAGAGGCGCTTCAAGGAGGTCGTTCATGCCGCCCCGGACAACGGCTCGGCGCTGAGTGCCCTTGGCGACCTTCGTTGGCAGCGCGGCGACAAGGCAGGAGCCGTCGAGTTTTATCGGCAGCTCCTCGAGCGTGCTCCTCAAGCGGCGCTGGCCGAGCACGCCAAGAAGCGCGTCGCAGACTTCGACAAGGCGAAGACACCGCCCCCTGCGGCGCCGCTCCCCCCGGCCGCGAAGCCGACCGCGAAGCCTGCCGCGAAACCGACTGCGAAGGCCGCCCCGAAGCCGAAGGTGACGCCGCCGAAGTCGCACCCGGACAATCCAGAGATCGACACGACCGATCTCCCCGAGTGACGCTAGCTCGCGGCGGGATCGACAGGCAGCGCCCGCGAGGCTAGCTTGCATGTCGATGCGTCGCGCGCTCGTCGCCCTCCTCACACTCGCCTGCGTGGCGTGCGAGGGGAGACCACGTCACACCACAGATCGCGGCGAAGCCGTCGCCGACTCGGAGCTGCTCGGGCCGAGGGTCGTCGAGCTCGACCTGCGTGGAGGCATCAGAGAGCAAGGGTCGAGTTCGCTGTTTTCGGCGCGGGGAGACGATTTCGCGTCGCTCGTGCTGACACTCGATGAGCTTACGAAGCGCCCCGACGTAAAGGGAGCCTTCGTACGGCTCGGAACCGGCACGCTCGGGCTCGCTCGCGCGGAGGAGTTCGGTCGCCTCGGAGGTGAGCTCCGCGCGAAGGTCCCGGTGGTCTGCCACGCCGACGGGCTCGACAACGCGACCCTTCTCGGTGCCGCGCTCGCGTGCAGCGAGATCTGGTTGTCACCCGCAGGCTCCGTCGACTCGGTCGGGCTCGCCGCCCAGCTGTTCTTCGCGCGCGCTCTCTTCGACAAACTCGGCGTGAAGGTCGACTTCATGCAGGAGGGGAAATTCAAGGGAGCGGAAGAGACGTTCACGCGCAACGAGCCGAGCGAGCCGGCCCGCAGCACCCTCGAAGCGACCTTGATGGCGCTGCGTCGAACTTGGCTCGACGGCGTCGAGCGGGGCCGCGACCAAAAGGCCGAAGCGCTGGGGCTCGAGGACGGTCCACACGACGCCCTCGAAGCCGAGAAGCGACACCTCATCGATCGGGTCGGGTTCGAGGGCGATGCACGCAAGCGAGCCCTCGAGCTCGGGGGAGTCGAAGCGCGGGCGATAGCCTTCGGTCCCGGGCACGATGGCGACGGGCTCGGCGATATCCTTCGCACGGTCGCCGGTGCGCCGCGGGTCGGGGTTCCGCATATCGCGCTCGTGCGCGCGAATGGTGCGATCGGGATGGGTGGAGGCTCAGGCCTTGGACGCGGCGACGGGATTTCGCGACGTGAGCTCGGGTCGACGCTGCAGCGGCTCGAACGCGACCCGCTCGTACGCGGCGTGGTGCTCCGAATCGACTCGCCCGGTGGCTCTGCCCTCGCGTCGGACCTGCTTTGGCGAGACATGATGAGCCTCCGCAAAGCGAAGCCCGTCGTCGTCTCGATCGGAGGGATGGCGGCGAGCGGCGGGTACTACATCGCATCGGGAGGAACGAAGATCGTCGCCGAGCGAGGCAGCATCGTCGGCTCGATCGGAGTCGTGATGGGCAAGCTCTCGGTGGGCGAGAGCCTCGACCGCCTCGGCGTCCACGTGACCGTCGTGCCCGCTCGCACAGACGGTGGTGCTCGCGCGGCCTACATGTCCCCCTTCGTGAGCTGGGACGAGGCAACGCGCGCCAAGCTCGAGCTGTCGATGAAGCAGGTCTACCGATTGTTTCTCGAGCGGATCGCCGAGGGGCGCGGCATCGAAGTCAGCGTGATCGAGCCTGCGGCCGAGGGAAGGATCATGGGCGGCGAGGACGCGAGGAGCCGTGGCCTGGTGGACGAGCTTGGAGGACTCGCGCGAGCGGTGGAGCTTGCCCGCGAGCTCACCCAAAGCCCGGCCGACCTCCCCGTTGACGTCGTCGAATCCGGCGCGGATTGGCTCGGTCTCTTGCGTGGGGACGAATCCGCAGACGCCACCTCGGCTGCGCTCGACGCCGAAATACGACGACGTATGCGAGACGCGTTGACGACCTCGTTCGGCGGAAGTGGCCCGCTCCTCGACGACCTCGGCGCGTTCGTTGGCGTGGTGGCTCCGCTGGCGCAGGGAGAGCATGCCCTCGTTGCGCCTCCCTTCGCGCTCGTCGTCCGCTAACGCCCTGCACGCCGCCTCCTCCACCGCGTGGTAGGGTGCGGACGCTCCGAAGGGAGCGCGGACCGATGACGCAGGACGAGACGTTCTCACTCCCCTACCCTCTGCCGTTTGTCGCGGCCCCGCGTCTCACTGACGCTCCGAGGGTCGAAGTCGTCGTCGCCCCGCGCGGACACCTCGTCGGCCTCGTCCGCGCCGCCGCCGCCGAAGCCCACACCGAGCGCGAGCGCGCGCATGCTGGCGAGCTCGCAGCGCAATGCCTCACGCGCGGGGTCCACCTCGCCGATGCGGTGGGGCTCGCGCTGCGCGTCCTCGAACTAGGTGGAGATGAGACTCCCCTCGAGTGGCGAAGGGAATCCGCGAAGTGGCTCGCGGCGCTCGGCCGCCACGACGAAGCCGCCGACGTGCTTCGCGGCGCGACGGCGACGACCACCGACGAACAGACCGCGCTCGGCCTCGGCCTGGATGCCGGCGATCTCGCATGCCGTGGCGGAGACGCCTCCGGTGCGGCGGTCATCTATCGAGAGCTCGCCATCACTCACGTGAAGGACGCACGCCCGCTGGAGCGCTTGGCGGCGATCGGCGCATGGAGCCCGTCCACGGTCAGCGAGGATCGCGCGAGCGATGCGTGGCTCGAGGCGTCGACCCGCCGCTCGTCCGACGAAGAGCGCGTGTTCGATGTCATGCGCGCCTTCGAGATCGCCCCGGGTCATCGGCGAGCTGCGTTCTTACTCGCCGACCTGCTCGAGCGGCAGCAGCGGCTCGAGTGCGCGGACGAGGTCCTCCGGCTCCATGGCCTCGCCTCGGGAGAAGCGCACGTCGTCGCGCGAGAGCGCCTCGAGCGCGCGAGACGCTGGGGCTCTCCGACGACCGCCCTCGCCGCGGCGCTCGACCTCATCGCGCTCGGAACGCCACTCGACGAGGGTGTCGCGATCCTCGAGCATGAGCTCGAAGCCCGACGTCACGGTGACGATACGACGGCGGTAAACCTCGAAGGGGCCGCTTCACGCCTCGCACGCGCTGCCGCCGTGCAGATCGCACGAGAACGCGCGGAGGCCCTGCTCGGCGTGGCAGACGAGCTGCGCAGCGATCGCGCGGCAGCCTGCTACACGCTCGCGGCGGAAGCGTCGCTCGAGGCAGGGGATCCGCCGACGGCCTTGCGCAGCATGCGGCGTGCACGAGGCCTCGCGCCAAAGAGCGCGCGACTCGCGAGCCTGGTCTTCTCACTTGGTTCGGAAGAGGAGGTCACCGCGAGCGAGCTCGAAACCGCGCTTGGAGTCGCCGCGCCTCGCTCCTCGCACTATCGAGCCGTGGCGCGTCGCGCCGCCCGCCGTGGCCGTCCGCGGCTCGCTTGGGTGTGGATGCGAAGGGCCGTGGCGCTTCGCCCTGGCGACGTGGATCTCCGGCAGCGGCTCCTCACGGTACTCGCCAGCGCAGCGGACGAACTCGGCCCCGGGGACGTCTGCGCTCGTGCGATGGAAGTGGTTCTGTCGCCCTCCCCCTCCGAAGAGCTGCAGGGACCGCTTTGCCGCGTTCTCGAAGCGCTCAAGCCTGCCGATCCCGAAGTGGCCGCCGAGCTCGGACTTCGAATGTTGCGCGCGATAGGTCCCCGCGATGAGCTCGTCGAGGCCATCCTGCGACTCGCGGATCCTTCGACCGACGCCCGGCTCTCCGCAGACGTGGCGGGGCTCGACGCTGCCGCAAACGGCGGGGCGACGCCCGAGAAGTGGCTGCGCGCGGTCGAACTATCGGCGCTCGTGGACATCGAGATGGCAGCGGCACATCTGAGCCAAGCCGCGGCGAACTCATCCGAGCCGAACCTCGTCGCTCGCTTGCTCGCAGGTCTGGAAGCGTCGCTTGATCGCGTTACCCCAAGTCTGCGCTCCGACGCCGAGCTTGACCTTGCGACGGCGCGAGCATGGCTCGCCGAGCGTGGGAATGACGACGCTATCGCCGCGGCGCGCTGGCGCGACCTCGGTAACCTTCGGTGGGCCCTTGCAAGCGACTTCTGCGGCGCGGAGGACGCGTACTTCTACGCTTACGCGCGCTCATCGAGCGACGGTGGGCGTCGCTACGTGGCGGACATCGTCACACGAAGCGACCACGCGACGGCGCTCGCAAGCATCGAAGCGCGAGTCGCCTCTCTCGAAGACACCGGCGACTCCTCCCTTCGTGGCCCCCTGCTATGCCGTGGCGCCGAGCTCGCGCTCGAGCTTGGACGCGACGTCGCGACCGTCCGCATGGCGCTCGCGGCCCTCGAGACCCTTGGCGATTCGATCGAGGCGTTGCGCAGCATCGATACCCTGGCGGGGCGCCTCGCGGCGAAGGGTTCACGCCGAGAAGCTGCGGACCTGGTCGCGCGCGCCTACGAAATCTCTGCCACCCACGCCGCCGGGGTGCAGGGGCGCCGCGCAGCGTGGTACCGGGGAGGAAGGCTCCTCGAGGCCCTAGGAGATCCAACGCGCGCGCTTGGCTTCGTCGTCCGGAGCGCAGCCCTGCGGGGTCGGAGCGCGGCAAGCGACGCGTCGCTGCGACGACTCTGTGAAACGTTGCGCGAAGAGCTCGACGACGCGAGCATGAATCGAACCGTCGAAGCTGCGCTCGCGTCCCTCCCCTCGAGCGCAGAGCTCGGCAGGAAGGACCGTGCGTCGGCGCACGAGCGGCTGCGCCGCGATCTCGACGCTCACCTCGGGCGAACGGACGCGCGCCAGCCAAGCGACGTCGACCAGAAGAGCTCCGCTCCTGCCGTGTCGCACAGGAGCGACCATCCCCAAGGAGAGCCACGCGGAGCGCACTCGGGGATCGCCGTGCGAGCGCTCGAGCCCGAGGCGTTGCACGGACTCGATGACGGCTCGAGCTGGACCGATGCGGAGCGAGAGCTTGCGCGTCAAGGACACTTCCACCGCCTCGATGCGATCCTGCGTGAGCGGATCGCGAGCGCGACGAGTCACGACCGAGGACGCCTTCGACGGCGGCGTGCGGCGCACCTCGTACAGGACCATGGCAACCTCGTGGGAGCCTGTGAGGAGCTCGAGCGAGCGCTCGTCGAAGAGTCTCCTACCGACGTCGACGCACTAGGCCAGCTCGTGCGGTGGCTCGAGGCCCGAGGTGAACACGCCGCAGCGGCCGTGCGCTGGCTCGAACTCCTGGCGCTCACGCCCGACGGCGACCAGGCGAGTCTCCTGGCCGTTCGTGCGAGCGAGGCATACCTCGAGGCGAAGGACGTCGGGAGCGCGCGAGCCGCGCTGGAGCGCATCGCTCACCTTCCGCCGACACCTGAGGTCGTCTTGATGAAGCTCGCGCTGTCGAGCGCGGGCGAGGAAGAAGAGCTCCCAGACTTCCCTCGCGTCGACGTCGGAGAGCGCCCCCGGGCTCCCGATGCCACGGCCGCCTGGCGCGCGTACGGAGTCGCGTCTCCCGAGGACGCCGAACGGCTGAACGACATCAGCACGCGAATCGCAGCTCGCCCAATCGCCGCCGAAGACATCGTCGACGAGGACGAGGTGAGGTTGCTGGAGGAGGAGCTCGACGACGGCGAGTGGACGGCAGGGGAGCACCTCGCCGCGATCTACGAGGCACACCCCGGGCGCTTCGCGAGCGCGCTGGTCTCGGTTCGACGGCGCCAAGCGCTCCTAGTGCCTGGAGCAGAGGGACCGCTCGAGGCCCTGCTCACCGCGGCACGCGCCGCGCATGAACCCTGGTACGCTGAGGCGATCGAGCACGTCCTCGAGACCTTCCTCGGACGGGCGGCTCGACCGGCGCCCACGCTCGATCAAGTCGTGGAGGAGCCGCGCACCGCAGCGAAGCTGCTCTTCGGTCACCTCGAGGGCACGGTGTGCGACGCGTTGGCGCTCGCGTACCGCGGCGGTCTCCTCCGAGAGAGCGCTCGCTCCAAGTCGCTCGACGACCACGAGGCGGTCGGTCCAGGGGACGAGAGTTTTTTGGCCCGCACGCTGGCTGCCTTGACGCGACGACTCCCGCTCGAGGGGGTCCAGGTGTTCGCTCGCGCGAGCGATGAACGCCCGCACCATCGCGTCGTCCTTCGCGCGCCGCTCTGCGTCGGAATCGCTGGGGCTCTCGTCGATTCACCGCGCGCCGCGTTCGCGATCGGGAGCGCGCTCGCCGCGGCGACTCCTCCGTGCGCGTACACCGAAGCGCTCGACGAGAGCGAGCTCGACGTCTTGATGCGGGCCCTCGTCGCCGCCTTCGGCCCAGTTCCGGAAGAGTCCGCGCGAGTGACGGAGCCGCTCTTTGCCCAGCTCACCCAAGACCTCTGGAACATCGTCCTCGGGGCGGACGAGCGACGCGTGCGTGACCTCTGCTACGACCCGACGCGGGTCTCTCCGGGGCTCGCGAAGCACCTCGCGGGGCGGGCTCGTCGCAAGACTGCCCTCTTCGTCTGCGGGGACCTCCCGACGGCCCTCGAAGCGACCACGGCAGAACTTGGAATCTGGTCGAGCTACCCCCACGGGGACGCAGCCGGCCTGCGCGATCTCTGCACGCACCCCTCGCTCGCGAACCTCGTCGAGCTCGCGCTCGACCCCACCTACGCGCGACTTCGCTGGAGGCGCATGCCGAAGCCGCCCTCCTCCCCCGGGATGCGCTAGGCTTCTCGTCCACCTCGCGGCGTCACCGCGACATCCATGTCAGGGTTTCTGCACCTCGGTCGCTCGCCACTTGGCGCAAAGGCTTGCGTGGCACGCTCCTCGCTTCTCGTGGCGAGCATGTTGACCAGCGTGGCGTCGACCGGGTGTCTCGTCACCGAGTCGCCCTCGTTTGAAGCCCCGTCGCGAACGGCACCGAGGCTGGTGAACCTCACGCCGGCGCCCGCCGAACTCATCCGTGCGCCAGTGAGCGGTCAAGTCTACGAGCTCCCGTCGTTTCAGTTCCAGATCGTGAGCGAAGACGCGGGGCAGCGCGTCGACTCAAGGCTCGTCGTCGATTACGGGGTCGATCCCTCGAACACCGGGTTCGTCGACTTCGACCTCGGAGAAACGATCGCCCCGGGCAAGATGAGCGACGGCCCGAGGCCAAAGGACAAGAAGGCAATCATCGACCTCAAGCTGCCTCGGCTCCAATACTCACCAGACAACAACGGCGGGCGGTCGTGCCGCACGGTGACGCTTCTCGTGAGCCACGAGTTTCGCAGCAACGGCGCGCGCTACTGCCCCACCCGGATGGAAGATTCCGATCAGGCCTCGTGGTTCGTCGTGCTCTGCCCGGGGGCCGATGTATCGGCCGAGGCGTGCCCGGTCGTGGATTGTCCCACCGCCTCTCAGGGCGCGACGTCGTACTGCATCGACGAGCCGCAAGAGGTCGGACCATGAAGTGGCCTCTGCTCGTCATGCTGCTCTCACCGATGCTCGCGTCGTGCTCGCGAGATGCCCTCGAAGGCGACGACCGGCGAGTGAACACCTGCGTGGGCGATGCCGACTGCGCAAGCGGGGTATGCCGCTCGGACGGGCTCGAATCGTTCTGCGTCACGACGAAGGCCGATCTCGGGGGCCTTTACCTCGACCTCGATCTACCCGCCGATTCGCCGTTCGCCGCTGGCCTGCGCATCGTCGATCGCGCGAGCAACTTTGGCATCGACCTCCAGGGGACGCGTGCGGACGGCTTCGTTCAGGGGGTCTCACTCGGCGTAGCCGTGCCGGTCACGGTGCGGACGAACCTCACGATCGGCGAGCTTCCCCCTGATTGCATGGGCCTCGCAGGCTCTCCGATCCCGGCGTCGATGCGCCTCTATCCTGTCGGGCAGCCCATCGGCGTCGCGCTGCCTCCTTACGATGGCGTGTACGACGAGACCTTCGGCGGTCCGACCGCGAGCGTGCCCGTCGGGATCTACGACGTCGTGCTCGAGCCCGACACGACCACCGCGCCGAGCTGCTGGTTGCCACCGCTCCTCCTTCCTGAGCGGACGCTCTCGAACGCGACGGATCTCTACGTCAAGCGCGGGGAGGTTGCCGGACTTGACGGGCACCTCGACATTCCCTTCGACCCCGCGTGCGCGACCGATGCCGAGGCGTGCTTCCGCGTCGAGTTGCTCGACAACCGAAGTGGACGGTCGCTCGCGAGACACGTGGAGCAGTTCGCCGAAGGGGCGCTCGGCAACCTCGGATTTCGTCTGCGATACTTTCGGCCTGACGCCGACGAGCCGAACGTCGTCCCGGTGCTCGTCGTGCGTCCTCCTTCGGCACTGCGCGCGCAGGGAATGCCAGAGCTATACTGGAAGCTCGGTGCCATCGACCCAGATGGTGACGGAGACGTCTCGCTCGAGCTTGCGCCGCTCCTCGCCGCGACGACGCGGTTCATCCCGCTCGAAGCGTCCGTTCGCAACGAAGACGGTGACCCCGCCGCAGCCAACGTGCTCATCGTGAGTCGCCAGCTGCTGGGCGGCGCCATTGGAGACAACGCCGTGTTTCAGGCTTCCTTGCCGACCGACACCGACGGAAACTTCGCGGTGAACGTCCTGCCGGGGAAGTACGACGTCGTCGCGGTTCCGGCGTCAGGGACCGAGTTCGCGCTGACGAACGAGACCTGGACCTTCGCAGACAACGATCTGGGGAAGGGGCGTACGCTCGAGCTTCGCTTGGTCTCACGCCTCGCCGGCACCGTCGTCACGACGCAGAGCTCCCCGCTCGAGGGGCTCGCGGTGCAATCCTCTCCAGCCGTCAGCGAGGATGTCTCGCTCCTCGAAGCGGTGTTCTCGCCGGGGCAGTCCGCGCTCCTCACCTCATTGCCGAGGACGTCGTCAGCCTCGACGAACGAGAGGGGCGCGTTCGAACTTCCGGTCGATCCAGGGCGGCTCGATTTGTTCGTCAAGCCGGAGCGAACGTCGAACCTCCCATGGCTCGTGCGCAGGAGCCTGGCGATTTCGGCGACCGACCCTCAGGCCCTCGACCTCGGCGAGCTGCGGCTCAGAAACCCCGCGGTCCTCGTCGGCGAGGTGGTGACACCCGATGGCATGCCGCTCCCGGACGTGACCGTTCGCGCTTGGCTGAGCCTTCCCGCATCAAGCAAGGATGAACGGCCGTCTGCGGTGACACTCGGAGAGGCCACGAGCGACGCGACCGGACGCTATCGCCTGCTTCTGCCACCATCCGTCGCCCAGTGACTCGCCGTTGCCAGCACGACGCGTTAGGGTAGGTCTTCGTGAGCGAGCATGACGACGCACCGTCTCCGCTCCCAGGCTCGCTGGGCGCGTCGATCCACGATGTGGCGAACGCGCTCACGCTCGTCCTTGGCTGGCTCGAGCGCGCCGCGGACGAACGCGGCGGTGAGCCGCAGGCTATCGAGCGCGCAACTAGCCATGCTCGCTGGGCCCGCGACGAGCTTCGAAAGCTGCTTGGTGCCAAGTCGCTCGACAGGGACGAGGTGTCCGTCCTCGCGGCATCCGTCACCGCAGTCGTCGAGCGGACCCTCGAGGACCTGGACGTCGAAGCACGCCGTGCATTCGTCGACCTGCGGGCGCGCGTCGCCGACACATGCGCAGAGTCGCTGACCGTCTCGCCTCAGCAACTCTGGCAAGTCCTTACGAACCTCCTCCTCAATGCGCTCGCTGCCGCCCCGCCAGACTCGCGGGTCCTCGTCACGGTCGAACCGGACAGGCACGGAAACCTTCGTTACACGGTCGAGGATGAGGGGCGCGGCATCTCGGATGAGATACGGGCAACCCTGTTCTCACGCGTACGCACCGGTCGCGTCGGAGGTGCCGGCTATGGGCTGCGCAGCGCACACGCCTTGTGTCGTGCCGCAGGCGGAGACCTCGTGCTCGCCTCGACCTCGTCGCAGGGGACGCGCTTCGAGGTCACGTGGCCCGTCGTCGAACACGACACCCCGCCTGCTCGACCATCACGGCGCGACCCGCAGCAGCGAGGAGCGCTCGCTGGGCTCGAGGTGCTGGTGCTCGAGGACGACCCCTCGGTGCGTGAACTCTTGGCCTTTAGCCTCTCCGCTCGCGGAGCTCGCGTGCGCCTCACCGCGAGTCTGGAGGAGCTCGACGGCGCGCTCGGTGCGGGTCCCTGCGACGTCTTGCTGACCGACATCTCGCCGCTCGGCGGGCTCGAGGCCGGGCATGTTCGAACCACGCTCGAAGCGCTACAAGAACGCCTTCGCACAGACAGACGGATTGCCGTCGTTCTTGCCATCACCGGCTCCGCCATCGTCGAGGCGGACTCCGCCGTGAGCTGGTTGCGAAAACCCTTCACGACCGACGAGCTCGTCGCCGCGATCGTAGACGCACGCCTCGGGGCAGAGCGACGCGAGGAGAGCCGCGCGGCTTTCTCCGATTGACTTTTCCTGCGGCCGAAGTAACGTCCACCTCCCCACGCGAAGGTGGCGGAATTGGTAGACGCACTAGCTTGAGGTGCTAGCGGGTAACACCGTGGGGGTTCGAGTCCCCCCCTTCGCACAAGCTCGAATGCCCGAAGAGAACGGCGGCAGTCTCAAAAGAGGCAGTCGCCGTTTTCGCATTCTGGCGCCGCCCGGTAGCGCTCTTGACGCGTTTCGAGGCTCGGTTCATGGGAAGCTCATGCGACGCATGGCTTGGTGGCTCGGGGCGTGGGGAGTGACGGTCGTCGGAGCGGTCGGAGGCACAAGCTGTTCCTCGGAGCCTCCCGTCGAGCAGTGCTTCCTCGATGGCGACGAGGACGGGAACGGCCTCTCGGACTGCGAAGATCCCACCTGCTGGCGGGCCAACGTCGAGTGCTCTGAGATCTGCGACGATCAGCCGAACGACGAGGACGCCGACGGCGTCGCGGGCTGCGCCGACTCCGACTGCTGGACGCCCGACTCGGGCTGCAAGGAGCTGTGCACGGGGGGCATCGACGAAGACGGCGACAAGGCGAGCGACTGCGCAGACTCGGACTGCTGGACGACGGAGGCGGGGTGCAAGGAGGTCTGCACCGGTGCGGGCGACGAGGACGCCGACGGTCAGGTCGACTGCGCAGACCCCGACTGCTGGACGCCTGGCACGAGCTGCATGGAGGTCTGCGTTGGCGGCGACGACGAAGACGCCGACGGACAGGTCGACTGCTTCGATGACCAGTGCAAGGGCACGCTCGAATGCAAGGAACTCTGCATCGGCGGCAAAGATGAAGACGTCGACGGACTAGCGGATTGCGACGACCCGGACTGCAAGGGTGACACCGCGTGCGTGCCGACCTTCGAAGCCGAGGTGAAGCCGATCCTTCAGAAGCACTGCGCCGGTCAGGCATGCCACGTCGCGGGCATCGGCGCGGGCGGGCTCGTCGTCACCAACTACGCCGACATGATGAAGGATTCGCTCTACTGCGCCGGCCAGAAAAAAGGCTGGTGCGTGCACTTCCGAGTGAACGAGGGGTCGATGCCCAAGGAGTGCCCCGGCTGTGTGAAGCCTAACGAGGTCGCGACGCTGAAGGCCTGGGTCGACGGCGGCATGCTCCCGTGACGAGAGCGCTCACCGAGACCGCATGAGGCGCGAGAGCGCCACGTCGCCAAGCCGCGAGACCTCTCGGCGGGCCACCGTTGGAGTCTTCGCGCTCGCGCTCGCGCTGCGGCTGGCGGTGGTCGCCTGGGCTGCGTCGCGCATCCCTCCAACGGCGGACGGGACGTTCTACCAGACGGTCGCCGAGCGAATCGCGCGCGGCCTCGGGTACACGTGGCTGTGGCCCGACGGGGCTGTCACCTACGCCGCGCACTACCCGGTTGGGTACCCCGCGCTGCTCGGCGCCGCCTACGCGGTCTTTGGAGCATCCGCCGCCGTGGCGATGTCGTTGCAAGCGTTGCTCGGGGCGCTTGCAGCGGCGGCCGTCCATCGCCTCCTCGCTCGCCATGGGCGCGCAGCGCTGATCGGGGGACTCCTCGTCGCCGTTCATCCCGGACTCGTCGCCTATACGCCAGCGATGATGACCGAAGGCGTCGCGGCCTCGCTCGTCTTATGTGCAACGTTCGCGGCGAGTCGCGCGCGCCACTACGCGGGGACGCGATCGCGCGACCGCATCGCAGCGCTCCTCGCGACGGGAGTCCTCGCGGGGCTCGCCGTACTGGTGCGCCCACAGCTCCTTGTCCTCGCGCCCGTCCTCGGGCTCGTGGCAGCAGCGCCTCGCCGTCGTCCTCGAGCCGCGACGGCCGCACTGATCACCGGGCTCGCGCTCGTCACCTGCGCGCCTTGGACCCTCCGAAATTGCGCGCGCATGAACCGCTGCGCCCTCGTGAGCGTCAACGGCGGCTGGAACCTCCTCCTCGGCACGAACCCGGAAGCCCGTGGAGGCTGGGCGCCGCTCGAGGTCCCTGCCGAATGCCGCACGGTGTTCGACGAAGCTGGCAAGGACACCTGCTTCGGCGAGGCCGCCCGCGTCGCGATCGCAGGCGATCCCGTGGCGTGGCTGCGCTTGATGCCTGGCAAGTGGCGAGCGACCTTCGACTACTGCGGTGCGGCGGGCTGGTACCTCCATCAAGCCAACCCGCTCGCCTTCGACCATCGCGACAAGCTCGCCCTTGGCATCACCGAGACGGCCTTCGAGCGCGTCATGCTCGTGATGGCGATGCTCGGTACGGCCGGCGCGCACCGCCCCCGAGGACGTCTGCGCGCGCGGCTCGACGCGGCCTCACTGTTCGGCGGACTCGGCCTCGCGCTGAGCCCATGGGGACACCTCGCGCACCTCGTCCTCACGCTCCGACTCGCGGCCGTCGCATCCACGTACCGCTTCGATCCGCTGCGGACGATGAGCGCCGCGCTGCTCGCATCCACCTTCGTCATTCACGGCGTGTTCTTTGGAGGAGGGCGGTACCAGCTCCCGCTTCTCCCATTCGTCGCTGCCGTCGGCGCGCTCGCCCGACTTCCCTGGGTCTTCCGATTTCGTCGCCATGCTGCGACGGCGTGAGGCACGGCACCTTCTCTTCGCGCGACCACGGGGGTAGCTTGATGGAGCGACATGAGCGGTGACGATATGCCTCCGACGAAGCCCCCCGAATCCCTCGGCGTGATGTTCGAGTGCTGCAACGCCTACCGCAGGATCTGGAAGCGTCGAGACATCTCCGCCTACGAGGGGCGCTGCCCCCGCTGCGCGCGCCTCATCACCATCGCGGTAGGTCCCGGCGGCAGTACAAGCCGGGTGTGGATCGCTCGCTAATTGCGCCGAATCCCACGCACTCGCGTAGCTCAACCGTCGAGCGCGCGGACCGCCTCGACGACCTCGCAAAGCGGGAGCCCGACGACGTTCGTGTAGGAGCCGACGACGCGTCGCACGAACATCGCCGCGACCCCCTGAATCGCATAGCCGCCTGCCTTGTCGACGCCCTCGCCCGTCGCGAGGTACGCGGAGACCTCATCGTTGCCAATGGCCCGAAACTCCACCTCGGTGCTCACGCTCGAGGCGATCACACGCTCGCCTCGAGCGACGGCGAATCGCGTCACAACGAGGTGCGTGCGCCCGGCGAGGGACCGAAGCATCGTGGCCGCGTGATCGAGGTCTCGAGGCTTGCCCAGGATCTCGTCCTCGCGCAACACGGAGGTGTCGGCCACGACGAGGACCGCGTTCAAAGGCGCGCGCTGACGCACCGCCGCAAGCTTCGCGTCCACGATGCGCGCTAGGTACTCGTGAGCGCGCTCGCCAGCACGCACCTCCTCATCGACGTCACCGGGTGCAACGTCGACCGAATACCCCGCGCGTTCGAGGAGTTCACGGCGACGCGGCGATGCCGAACCCAGGACGAGTTTCGAGCGATTGGACAGCACCAGGACCAGGTAGCACACTCCGGAACGTGGTAACGGAGACGGCGATGAAGGCTCTTGGTTCCTGCGCAGTTGCGCTCGGCTTGCTGTTGGTCGGACCGACGGACGCCCTTGCGCAAGCGGGCACCTGCAGCCCCGCAAGCGGGCTCACGAGCTGCCTCCCCGCTGACAACCTCTGGGCGCACGCCCACGGCGCGTTCGCCTGGGTCGCGCCCGCCTCTCCGCCGGCCGAGCGCGAGCTGGCCGTCGGCGTCACCACGAGCTGGGTCCACAAACCGATCGGGCTCACCGGGAGCTCCGCCGCCCCCTCCGGCTCCACGACATACCTCGTTGAGAACGCCGTGACGGCGACGCTCGCGGCGAGCTTCGGCCTCACGTCGCGCCTCGCGTTCGACGTGGCGGCACCGTTCACGCTGTATCAATCCGGGGCGGGACTCGGCGTCCTGACCGGCTCCAGCGAAGAGCTCCCTCGCAGCGCGGTCGGTGAGGTCCGCCTCGGTCCGAGCGTCACCTTGCTGCATCGCCGCGAGCTCGATCTCGCTGCCCGCCTACAGGTCGTCGCGCCGACCGGCAGTCCCCGTGGCTTCTCGCGCTTCGCGTCCATCACCTTCGCTCCCGGCCTCTCGACGACGTATCGAATGGGGCGCGTTGGGCTCGGAGCGGATCTCGGAGCGCGCCTTCGCGAGGCAGTGACGCTGGGGGACGCGGTCATCGGACACCAAGTCTCACTTGGGCTCGGCGCGACGTACGACATCCTCGGAGAGCGGTGGCTGACGGTCGGTGCAGAAGCGGTGGCACTCTTTGGCCTCGACGCCCGGAGGTCAGTAGGTTCTGACTCGACGGGAGCCGATCCAGGGGGAGAGCCGCTCATCCCAGCCGAGTGGCTCGTGAGCTTCGCCACGGGACGTCTGCTCGATGGCAAGCTTCGCGCGCGCGTCGGCATGGGCGGCGCGCTCCCGACGGGTGGCGCGAGCGACGTCACGGCGCCACTCCTGCGCACGGTCGCGTTGCTGTCGTTTACGCCCTGAGCGACCGTCGGTCGGTGCAGCGGCGCGCAGCAGCACGCTCGCCGCCATCCTCGAAGGAGCGCGTCGGTTCGAATTCTTAGAACGGTCGCTGCGGAACGAAGATCGTGTCACCCGCTTGGAGGGGGACGTCGGGGATCTGGTTGGTCGTGATGGCGTCGTAGTCGACGATCACCGCTCGCGTCGTGTTGCCCACCCTTCGACGCAGGAGCACCGCATTTTTCTTGGCGAGCGACGTAAGCCCACCCGCCTGGGACAGCGCGCGAACCAACGTCATTCCCGGCTCGAGCGGCATCGCTCCGGCGGTCTTCACCTCACCACCGACGACGATCCGCTTCGAGTTGTAGGCTTTGACCTCGACGCTGACGCTCGGGTTCGTGAGCACCTCGCCCTCGATCAGCTTCTGCCGGACGAGATCGGTCACCTGCTGTGGCTCGAGCCCGAGCACGGTAATCCGATGGATGTACGGAACGTCGACCGTCCCATCGGGAGCGACGGTGTACTCGGTCGGTAGCTTGTCCTCGCCGACGATCACCATCGTGAACACATCGCCGATGCCGAGGGTGTTCGCCTCGACGACCGGCGGGAGCACCACTGGTCGCGGCGTCTCTGCGACACATCCGACGAGCGCCATCGAGAGCCCCACCCAAAGGGCGAGGCGACGCACGGTCGAGCCGACGCTGACGAACACCACCTCCGAGACCGTTCGCACAGAGACGTCGCTCCGCGTGCGGCGCGTCACCAGAAGACCCGGGCTCCGCCGAACGCCGAGACCTGCTGGAACGAAAAATTGTCCGTTCCGGTGCTCGTCGGAAACGTGAGCCGGGTGTTGCTGAAGTAGCCCACCCAATCGAATTGAGCGTCGAGCCCCAGCCAGTCCTTCAGGCGATATTCGGCGAAGACTCGCCCATCGACCCGGATGTCGGTCCAGCCGTTCGGATTCCCGCGGTCCGGATTGTCTTGAACGGGAAACACCACGGCGCCCGCAGCGGCTTCGGCGTTCACGAGGAACTTCCCACCGAAGAGGTAGTTGAACTTCACGTAACCTTGGTTGCGCTCAAGGTACGTTCCGATCAGGCTGTCTTCGAAGTCGCGCATGAACCCGACGGACACCGCCGACAGCATCGGGTTTACCCGGAGCGGGTCGGTAGTCATCGTCGGCTGCAGGTACCACTTCAGCTCGAGCTGGCTGATGACGCTGTTGAAGTCTTGCGGGTCGTTCTTGTAGAAGCTCGCGCCCCAACCGACCATCGCGAGCACGCCGAACGACGGCGTGATGAGACCCGTCGCACCGAGGCGCGTGCGAATGGGCGACGACGACGTCTTCCCGAAGCCCTGATCCGGGTACGTGATGAACGAGAGCCGCCCGTCGTAGATCATCGCCGTGCGCGGCAGGAAGCGCCAGCGCCCGCGCGTGACGACATCGTTTCGGAAGCTGCTCAGCTGCGAGAACTCACCCTTCTCGAAGAAGGTCCCTCCGAATTCGTAGCCTAGCCGCCAGTCGAGGAGACCGCTCGTGGGTCCGTACACAATCTCGGCGCCCACGCCGGGCATCATGCGGTTGAAGTTGACGCCCGAAATCGCCTGCTGCGTCGGGCGGATCGAGCGCACGAGCGACGCATGCACGCGTCCCGACCAGGTACGCCCCGGCAAGATGTCGAGCATCGCCTTCGCGAAGCCATCAACGTTTCGCTGGGACTGGAGAACATCGCGGTCGAGCTGGGTGCCGCCACGGACCGGGACGAACTCGTGGTAGGTCAAGCCCGTCTCGAACCGAAAGTTCACGGTCGGCGGCGGACCGTCCCCGCGGCGCTGCGGTCCGAGCGTCGAGATCGAAAACGACGGCGACACGCGGAGCTGCAACGAGCCGACCGGGAGCTCGTCCGACGCACGGCGCATGAAGTTTGAGTCGTAGCCGAAGTCGACGGCGACGCCCGGATGCAACTCATAGTTGCCGACCAGAATCCCGGGCCCCTCGCGATACTGTCGGTCCGGCAGCCACGCCGGCTCCTGCCCCGAAACGCTCACCTGGGCTTCCGCGGACGCCGAAACGGCGGCCGAAGCCACGAAAGCTAGCAGGGCTGACTTGATCCTCATCGAAAAAAACTGGCGCGCAGTTTAGCTTGTCACGTTGCTCGGACACAACAATCAACGCGATTGCGCTCGCATCTCGCGACCCGAAGCTCTCATCCGACTCGGCCCGTGACTCGCGCCGTTCTACGACGTCCGAGGCGGGCACTCGACGGCGTCTGCTCCATCACTTGAAGCACGACGCGCACGCAGGAGGCTCGACGACGAGCGC
>Ga0194129_10002367_pt1 | contig 28532 bp, 34 predicted proteins | sample TA2KigCa35mmetaG_FD_150862 | JGI IMG/M metagenome (GOLD analysis project Ga0194129, IMG submission 150862) | Freshwater microbial communities from Lake Tanganyika, Tanzania - TA2015038 Kigoma Deep Cast 35m | ecosystem: Environmental > Aquatic > Freshwater > Lake | place: Tanzania: Lake...
CAAACTCTTTTTCTGAAACGACTTCTGAAGGGAGGCCATATTTATTACCAAAAAAATCATATAATAGACCTTTATAGATCATTTCTTTTATGTCGTCTATATGATCTTCATTGTTTAGTTTCTTAGCGTTTACATGCTTATAAACTAAACGTTTTATAGATTTCGACGCAAAAACATTTTTGTTTTTTAAAATATTGTTATAATGCTTTTTATGTCTTTCTTTGCCGAGGCATTCGAAAATTAAATGTACAACTTCTCCTTTTTGCGCACCATCATTTGTCTTATCTGGAAGTTTTAAATGATACTTGCACCAATAAAGCCACGAACAAGACTTTAGCATCTTGATTTTACTAGCTGATAGCGTCTCTTTCGGCATTTAATTGTTCGATATAGTTTTTGAGTAGCATAATTTTGTTTTTTGAATTAGCACATTTGTTATTATATAAATACTTTTTAATATATTCAATTTGTGCTACTTTGTTTATTTTTTTATTTTGCCACTCATCCATGCTTATATTGTTTTCAAGCATTTCACCGAAATCTTTTAAGATGGGTAATCTTATTTCAATTTTAGAAATATCAAAAGAGTCAATCAACTTCAAATATATTTTTATCGCTGCTTCTAAACCTCTATTTGAATCTTTTGTTTTGTCGTTATTTGTTGAGATAATTATCTTATCCAAAGATAAAGAAGATAAATAAGCCATTTGTTTTGAACTTATTTCAAGTCCAAAAACAACAAGGTGATTAAGATAGTTTTGTTCAGTTAGCGCTAAACTGTCTCCAATTCCCTCAACTAAGATAATTTCTTTTCTATTTTCTACGGCTTCTTGAAAAGGAAATTCATAATTAGAACTTAAATAAATCGGATATATCCAATTTGCTTTTCTTCCAATATGCTTCCATTTTGGAAAATTAGAATCTGATTTCCAAAATAAATGACGACCACTTACTCCAATTACTTTTCTATTTTGATCGTAGATAGGAAATACAAAACGACCATTCATTTTACCCGACATCGAAAGCCCAGATTGATACAATTCTAATGTATGATTTGTAATACCTTTTTTATTATAAAAAGAATAGTGAGGTAAAAGAGTTTTGATTTCATCGTGATCAAAGAATTGGTCTATTTCCATTTTTTCTATAGGTTGAGGACTAAAATCTGAATCTATTTCTTTTTTTAATGAATTTAATAGTTCTAATATTCTAGGTTGATTACCATTTGAACTTAGTTCAATCAATTTTTCAATTGGAGAGTATTTTGTGTTTTTAACAAAATCTTTCCATACTCCTGTATCTTTCCATATTTGGATTGCTGTTCTATTATCGCCATCCCGATAAACAGCATTTGTTTGCCAGTATTGACCTCTATCTGTCAAATTATAACCTAGCTCAAGCAAAATTGTTTCTATTTTTTCTTGATTCATATTAATCTAGTTGAGGAACATCATCGCTGCCGTCATTGTTTAAAGAAGTATTTGCATTTAAGCCATCAACTATATCGCGCAAATCACCTTTTTCGGTAATACTAAAATTATGAAATTCTAAATTAACGAAATTCTTCTTCAAGCTTCCATCTGGAAGTTTGACGGGATTGATAGCGCCATAAATATCTTTACCTAAATGTCTAGCTTTAACGTTGATCAATTTATGTGTTCCGAAACCTTTTTCGGTCTGTAATTCATCTGTTGTTTTATTTCTCAAAATAAACATGTGAGACGAAAATTGAGTGATTCGATCTGATAGAGAAACAATACTTTCATCATCTACAATATTTACAGATTGTCTGTTATTTACAATACCGGAACGATTCGACTGAACAGAAGTCATCATGGAAATACATGGACCTTTATCATTTGTGATTTCGCGTTGTATGCATTTCTTATATTTATCTACCATCTCGCCAACTAATTGCCATTCGTTTTTATTTGCTACGCTGCTTTCATAAGTTGTTTTGATATAATCAAAACTGAAAATCATTGGATTTCCTCTGCCAACTTCGGAATAATAGAATCTCTTGAGTAAATTAATCTGAGAATCTACATTCATTCCACCCACATTGTAATAAAATAGTTTTTGCTTTTTAATTTTGTCCCAAGTATTTCTTACTTTTTCTACAACTTCTGCTCCAGCTTTTCTCCAGTTACCGCTTTCAAGAAGATGAAGAGGAATACCAGATAACGCTGCACATTGGCGCATCGTGAGTTCTTCTTCGCTCATTTCACCATTATCGAAATGAAGAATTGGAACGTTGTATTTAGCGGCTACTTTAGTTGTGAAATCTAAACAGAATTGTGTTTTGCCAACACCTGAACGCGCAACGATAACAGTAATATTTCCAGGTCTTAACAAAGAGCCGTAAATATTTTGAAGCTTTTCATGAGGACCAACAAATCCGAATTCGGTAATTGGATTGTTTCCTCTTTCTTCAATCACCTCTTCCATCTTATCATATATATTAACTGGTCGATCAATACCAGTTTCATACATATTGATTTGATTATTATAAATCTGATCAGCTGTTTGTATGATCGAATTATAATCTGTAGACGCGGGAAGTGACCGCATCTTCTTGCCTATATCAGCACAACACTGATATATCTCTCTACGAATAGTATGTTTCTTTAACTCTTTCGCAGTTGTGACAATTGTATCCTTAGAGATTTTTCTTAAGGATAACGAATCAATATAATCTGACGCGCTTATATTATCTTCAAAAGAAATTCCGCACGTCTTAACTCTCTGAGCAATAACTATTTCATCTATCTTTTCGCCATTTTCAATGGCTTGTTTTAGAACCTTAAAGATAATTCGATTAATCTTTGAAGATTCATTCCAAAAGTCTTTCTCAGAAATAAATGTAGCTATCTCTACAAATTTTTCTGGATATTTAATCAATGCAGCCAAAAGCTGCATTTCCAGTTCATATGAATAAATCATTCCGATACCAGCATATCACTCTCCTGTGCTAATGTCAATTCCTTCTTCACTGTTTTCAGCCTCAAGCAAAAACTTTTCTAATGCTTTTCTTAAACCCATTTCTACGATAGAGCTGGCAACTTTTGTATATATAATTGGACAACCGTCTTGGGATACATAAGCAAGAATAAAACCCTTTGACGATTCATCTGATCCAGTGAATTCAAATAGCCGATTAAAATAGTTTTCAGGTATTTTAAACTGTTTGAAGTTTTCTGGATCCTTATTATTTTTCATTTATATTATAATATTACACCTTGACTCTCAAAGAGATGTGCATTAATTATATCTTCTTCAAAGATTGTCACAAGTTTTATTTTATTCAATTCACAAAACCGTTCTTTATTTCTATCTCTTTTCAGTTGGTGTAAGAAGTTAATCCTATCAGAATGAAAGAATTCAACATATTTAGTATGCTGCCTTCCTTGAACCTCTATCGCTATTCTTTTATTTGCATTGTAAAAGTCTAATGTTAAACGAGTACCAACAATTGGAAACTCTTCAAAGACAACATTATTTTCCCAATACGGATATAAAAAGCTTTTTACCCGTGCTTGAAACTTGCTTCTACTTTGAGAATTCCAATCAATGATATAGTTTTTAAGATTTTTACATCTTTTTTTCTTATTCGTTAGAGTCAGGAATTCCATCGTCAAAAATTAAAAGATTTTCACTAATATAATTGAAGAGAAACTTCTTGAGCTTTTCATTTTCATTTATAATAGATTCAAATTTAGCAGTTCCTTGAATTTTTTCTGGAAAATCCATGAATCCAGCTTCTTTAAGAATATTGATAAAATCTGCATCGAAGTTAATCCACGCGCCCTTTTGTTCTGCAAAATCCCATATCAATAGAAAATCAAAGATTTCCTTTTCAATCCAATTAGAAGTACCATTCTTTCTGCCATATCTAATAGGATATTTAATGATAGAATTTGTCTTTTCGTTAGGTGATTTTTTAATTGTCACCTTAACAACGTGACCTATAAGAGGATTCTTTTGTTCATCATAAGAAGCTTTTTCATCTTGAAGAATCCAATCTCCTTTATATCTAGCCTCGAACTCAATAATCCAATTAGCAAAATGCAAAAGCGCGTTACCGCCTGTCGCTGTGGTTTGTCTAACTGGAGCTTTGTTGTAAGGATCAAGTTTAATATCCGCTCTAACTTGAGAAATAAATATGCAGATGTGACCTCTTTTTTGCAAAGATATAGACATTCTCTTCATTAAATCAGCCGCAATAACAGCGCCGCCAGCTACTTTTTGAGACTCTTCAAAAGTCTTATTAAGATCACCTTTTCTAATAAGCCCATCAACAGAGTCTAATAGAAAAAAGTATTGAATCTTTTCGTCATTTTTCCCAACTAATTCTCTCAATGCATCAAATACAGTTTCATAAATATTAGATTCAAATACGAAACAGGTTCCTTCTTTCCATTCATCAGCGTCAAAAACAAATTTGACACCAGATCTTTCGATCATTTCTTTACTTAATCTTCCTTCCGCTTTGATATAAAAACCCTTTCTTTTTGTTGGTTGATCAAGAAAGCTCTTCATGAATTGAAGAGCGCAGCTAGTTTTACCGCCTTCATTGATTCCAATGAATCGATGTAAACCAGTTCCTAGTCCACCACCTAACTTATAATCGAACAACAAGCTTCCACTAGAGACTTTGTAATCTATAGTAGGTTCAAAATTATAATGAGATTCTTCGTTGCGCTTCAAAAAGTTTTTGATTTGCGCTTGAGATGTAATGATATTTCCTGACTCGATTTCTTCTTTATTTTTCTTACTCATTTTAAAAAGTCTTTAACGGTTTTAGGTTTGTTTTCTTTATTGTAGTCTTCTCCTGATTTTTCGCCAAGTATTATTTCTTCTTTTGAAGTTTCGGGTTGAAATAAAAATTCTTGATATTTAGCTGCTATATATCGATCTTCTGTTGTTAAATAAATAGCAAAAGAAGGAACTACTTTTAAGGTAGCCTTCTTCCAGAATTCTAAATTAGGATATTTTAATAGAAGCTTTTTAAGCAAAACCATTTCTTTTGCCCAAAATTCATTTCTGTTTGTTTTGGGCACTTGAATGCATTTAGATACTAATTGCCGAATATCAAAACTCTTTTTCTTCTTTTTGGTTTTAACTTGATTTTTTTCCGACATGCGCAAATCATACATGTTTTACAAAAAGTGTCAACAAAAAAGCGCCCTTTCGGGCGCTTTCGATTAAGGTTTGAATGTTGGACTTTGTAATCCCGGACTCTTTGGTCCGTCTGATTTATTTTCTTGTTTTAACGCATCATCGATTTTTAAACCTTCATTCATCAATGTTGGATTAATGGCTGATGTTGGAGGAGCTGGTTCTTGAACAAATACAGCCGTTGGTTCAGCTTTCATTTCTTCGGTTGGACCACCATTTTCTTGTTCGTTTTCCATTTCTTGCTCGTCTTCATTCTCTTCATTCTCAATTTCAATTTCTGCCTTGGAACTCATGCTTGTTAATTGCTTCTTACCTTCTTCGGAGAGAGTTCCAGCTTTTTCATATCTTTTTAGAATGCCTTTTTTAATTGCATCTGGTAGAGTCTTTTGTTTATCGGTTAACTCTCCAGCGCCCTCGGAAAGCATTGGTTTATTTTTGCGATATGAAATACCACACATTACTTTAGCGTCGTTTGTTGAAAGACCAGCGGTATCTACAAACATTGCGTCATTTGATACGCATTCACTCATATAAGCAGAATAAATTTCTTGCTCATCTTCCATCATTTCGTTGGAAAGTGAAACTTCTGCTATAAAATTTTTATTGTCTAGTTTTAAATTGGTTTTCATTATTTAAGTCCTTCTAAAGGTTTTAATTGATCGATTGTTTTTGTTAAAATATCTCCTTCTTTAAATGTTTGTCCATTATTTGTAACTTCATAGCTTACAACAACTCCCATGTCTTCAGGGAGTTGTTTAATTTCTTTTACAAAACCTTCACTACCATGATGTTTGCAACTGGCATTTACATTCAAAACACGCATCCCTACTTCAATTTTTTGATCGTTTAAAGTTTCGTGTTGATCAGTTTCTTGCGAATAAATAATATAATTATGAACAGCAAATAAATAATCTTCCATTAGGGTAATTTTGCTTTGCACCCAAGGTTCTAGTTTTAAAGCTAAACTTTGATTGCTTTTAAGTTTTTCTAATAGATCCTTTGAATAATCAGATATATAAGCAAGCTGACCTAATGCCATTTCATAACTTTCTTCTATTATTTCATCTTTATTTTCTTGTTCGATTTCTTCTGTGATTTCTTGAGCTTGAGATAAAGATGGTATCAATTTTAACAAATCAGCTTCTTCCCAATAAGTTAAGCCATCCCATTGATAGATAACATCTTCGACAGATCCTTTCGAAGTATAATCTGTGACAGACTTTTTTGATTCCCACATCTTGCAGCTCCAATATCTTGCCTTCCAACGTGGGCCGGGTTTTGTATCACATTGATGTCTTGCGCGAAAATTCTTTCTGCGCGCAGGATCATCACGCTTAATTTCCATGTTTGGGTCACCAAAATTAACCTTAACAATATTACCTCTGTCGTTTTTTACATAAACAGAAAACTTTTTAGGACCTTTTGGAGTTCTAAAAGGTTTGTTTAATACTTTTTTTTCTTTAGCGGCTTTAATTTTGCTGCTAAGATTAACTGATATATTCATTCTTTAGAGTTAATAAATACTTAGTTTTATTGAACTTAGTCATTGTTTTCGTCTTCACTCTGTATATCGATAAAATTCAAATTTTGTTCATTGTTATTTACACCAAATTGTTCTAAATCAGAAAAAGCTGCCGCAAAATCTTCTTCATCAAAATCATCAAAATGATAAATATCTACAACTTTATCATTCATGATTTCTTTTTGGGGCCAGTTGGGCCAGTTGATGGACCTGTTGTGTTGGATTTTTTTGTTGTTTTGGGTTTGACTGGTCCTGTTGTTGGTCCGCTTGCAGGACCAGATGTTGCTGTTGTAGTGTATTTCATAAAATTATTTAGATTGTGCTACGTCTTGATCTGCGCGACGATAAGCGTCCTTAACTTTTCCGCCACTTTGCATTTTTAAAAACATATTCACTCTCGCAAAAGCCCAGCTTGATCTAGATTGTCCCGGTCGATGTGAAGCGCTGAAAGCCCCTAATCCTCTTCTGTATACTTTCTTTAATTGTGATAACGTAACTTTTTTAGCATGTTTAGCGTTATGATTTTTAACTTTTTCTTTTAATGCATTGGTTACTTTTTCACTAAATGTAATTTCAGCTTTGCTGACTAACTGTTTTTCGTCTTTTCTTTTTAACGCTTCTTTAGCTCTTTCTTTTGCATCAGGCGTTGTACCAGCAGAACCGGGAGGATTAATGTTAGAACCCTTCTTTCTTTCCTCTGGTTTGGCTGGTGTTTGAGCTGAACTTTTGGGGCCTTGTCTCTTTTTTGCAATTAGTTCAGAAAAATCGAGTTCTAATTTCATACAATGATAGTTACACTATAATAAATACAATTAGAAACTTTTAAATATAAGATTTTATTGATTTTTAATTTTAAATAGAATATGCTTTTTGAAAAGATCTTGTCTTTTCCAAAATAAACCTCTTCTTTCAGCAAAATTTAAATAGTAAAAATTCATTATTTTTGAATCATCATATATTTCGATATTGTATTTTTTTAAATGTTCTAAAGGTATTTGTTTATAATAATATGCATCTTCTTTATTAATTTTTTGTAAATTAAATTTTTTTATGTCTTCTTGCCATGTATCTGTTTCTTGGCAGATAAAAGACGAACATATAAATATACCGTTTGGATTTAGCATCGATAAAATTTTATCTATTGTTTTAAATTGATTGTTTGCATACCCAATGACTTCCATGCAAAATATAAAATCAAACTTTTCATCAATGTTTATTTCTTCAATATTTCCAACTTTTGTTTTTATATTATTTATATATTTTAATTGATTTTCGCTTAAATCTAAACCCGTTAAATCACAATTTTTAAAATTTTTTTGTATTTTTTTTAATAAAAGTCCGCAACCGCAACCTATATCTAAAACTTTTGATTTATCTTTTAATTCTGCAAAAGAAAAAAGCCTTATAAAATGCTGCTCTGGTCTTGAATCCAAAACAACAGTATTATAAGGCTGATAATTATTATTAATTACAGCAGCGTTGTCGTTGTAGAATTTTTTTATTTCTAATTCAGACATTATCTAATTGGACAAACTCCTCCAGCGCATTCTGCCATATCTAACATTTCTGTTGAAGAAATCTTTATAGCAGTAAGAGGTTTAACTCTTTGTTTATTCTTCAAATATGTTTCTTTATCGATTTCTTGATATGGAGCTTGTTTAAATCCATGCTTTTGATGCAATAAGAAGCTAACGCTCTTAATGTTTTTTTCATAATTGTTCTTAAGCCAATCTTTTAATTGAGCTAATTCTTCTGTTTTATAATAAGCGGTTACTGAAACAGCATTATCAGACCAAACTGTTTGAAGCTTTTTAACCATTTCAAGCTGCTTAATAACATCCATTTCATCCGCTAGGATTGCTCCTTCTGGTGTTTCACATGGAAAATAAACCACTACAGTATCTCTATTTTCATTACCATCGAAGTTTAATAGATACTCGACATGATATCCAAGATCTTTACAAATTTGAACTAGAGAGTCTGAGCTGGACATGCGAACTGTACGCATATAATACTTACTATATGCAGGATGAACACCCGGTGTAGCACCAGCCAAAAGACTCAATGTGCCGCTTGGCTTAACTGTCGTAAGCTTGATGCTTTCTGACCAGCCTCTTTCCTTGCTCCAAGATTTATCAAACTTGCGCAAAGCGATATAACAATCATCAAGCCAATCAAGCTTATTAAGAGACTGGCAAACACCAGTAACGCCAATGCCAAGGCGCATGTTTTTATGAACGATTTTATTTGTTTCATCATGAATAAATGGCAGAGCTGCGATTGCTTTTTGTGTCTTATAAAGAAGTTTTGCGCAATCAATTAATTCTTCTTTAGATTCTATATTGTTTAAGTAAAGTTCACAAAGATTGCAACATTCATAATTAGAAAGACTGATTTCAGCACAAGGATTAGTCATTTCACAATTATCATGATCAGTTGGATAAAGATTAGAGTCTTTTAATTGACCGTCTTTAATTCTTCCATATTTTTGCGAAAGAGGAAGATTAAAAAATCCATAAGGCTCTCCATTTGCGTATCCTGTTTCAGCATTTATTTCGTAACCATTCTTCCATACTTCATCCATAACATGGTCAAAATTGTCAGCATAAATGGTGTTGTTACTCATTGCTCGCCAATTTGGAACGTTACCAGATCCCCAATTCTTGGCGCGAAGATAAAGAATATCATCAGGATCGCCCAAAGCGATTTCAGCAGAACGTCTTACATTACCAGCAACCACAATACTTCCAATAATATTGCAAATATCAAGTACATCAATAGAACGAAGTTTTTTACCTTCTCTAGTTTGGAAGATCTTAGTGATTTTTTCAATTCCATCGATAAGGATTTGTGGTCCACTAGCTTTTCCTCCAAATCCTTTGATAAGTTCTCCATAGCCACGAACTAAAATTGTAGAATAAGTAAACGACTTTCCTGTAACATAAAAAGCATCGAGCAAATTAGCCATCAACTGAACCCAACCTTCTCTCTTGTCTGGCACAATGAAATCAGCATCTTTTGTTTCTTGATGAGAAATGTTTACGCCTTTCTTGATCTTGGGAAGTTCATGAACATCTTCGCGACGAATACTGTATCCAACACCTCCACCCAACATGAGGTTTTCAAAAAGAAAAAGAAAAGCTTTGGGCTCACGCATTGCTGTTGCCCAGCAATTACCTGTTAAAATATTTCCTTCAATTACAAAAGAATGAGTTTCTGGAACTTCTGCACAATAAACTTCTTCTTCTAAATCTGTAATTTCGTTTGAAACAACTTTAGCCCAGTTATTATAATCTCTTTCAAAATCATTTAATTTAGAACGATGATCATTTCTGATAATTAAATGATGAGGATTGTCCGAATTATAAAAAGTAATTGACCATAATTCGCTAGTTTCACACTCTGAATCGAATGGATTATGATCACGTTCAAGATACGGCGCAGAAGTTCTATAACCAAGAATGGCGGCAATGTCTCTAGCAAATTCTAGCACATCTTTTTTACAATTAAAAAGACGAATTCGTCCGTTATTTTTATTCACGCTTCCATCAGCAGCAATCCAACCAGCCAAAAAGCCAGAAAGATATTGTTTATTTTCATTAATGTCTGGAAGCAGCTTGTAATAATTAGGCATTCCAGCGTATCTTACATGTCGAGAATTTTCTGGATTATTCCAAGAAATTCTATTCAATGAAAAATAATGCTTACATTCATCATATGTATTATCAATTAAATCAATAAATGATTCATATCCATTACAAGAACCGTCTCCAAAAATAAGTCCATGTTGTATGCCTTGAGGACTCATTTCTTTAGAAGAGTTTTTTCCACGAACAACGGGAACTTTATTTCCAATTTCTAAATTTTTAGTTAGAGTTTCAATAGAGTTGTTATTTCTATCTAAAACAAACCAGCGATGCTCGGGAGTGGAATAAATGATAGTTTCATTGCCATTCTTATCTGCAAAAACAGTTTTCATTAACTTCTGTTTTCCGTAAGATTTAAATGGAGCGGTTACCCATTTTCCATTTTTTGTTACAATCTCAGCTTCTTTTCCAGCTAGGTCTCCAATTTGTTTCCAGCCTTGGCGAGTAAGAACTTTAGTTGAATATCTTAAGCAATTCAACAAAGAGTTAGCCCCAAACCTATCTACGGTAGAAGTGCCAAGCTGCCAAAGCATTCGACCAGCAAAATTACATTTCAAATTAAAAACATAATCAAAAATTCTTTCTGCTTCTGCTTGAGTATATTGAGCGCCAATTTTCTGAGCACCATTAATACAACGAGCGACTGTTTCCCACCATTCTTCAGTGTTTCCATCCTCCTTTAATCGTGCATAAGTTCTTTTATATACGATATAACCAAGACCATTAAAACCCCAGTTTGGCTGCTTTGTTTTGTATTTAGAAAGAAAAGAATCAGAAAAAATATTAAAGTCGCTCATGGTAAAAACAATTATACACTATTTCGAGAAATTATCTATATCAAAGCGTACCATTTTTTCTACCAGTTTGTCAAATGAAATTTGAGGTTGCCATCGCAATTCTTGTCTTGCTGGGGTTGAATCGCCCAATAATAAATCTACTTCAGCCGGTCTATAAAATTTTGGATTAATTTTTACTAAATCTATTTGGTAAGATAAACCGGATGGTTTAAAACAATATTTTTCATTTGTTTTTTCCCCACTCCAAAATCCATTAATTCCTGCGGCTTGAAAAGCTTTTTCAATAAACTCTCTTATCGAATGTGTTTCATTACTAGATAAAACATAATCTTTGGGAGCATTTTGATTTAACATCCTCCAAACTCCGTCTACAAAATCTTCACTATCGCTCCAGTCTCTTTTGGAATCTAAATTGCCTAATTCTATTGGATTAAAAGTTTCTTTATTTTTGAGAGCGTAATAAATTCGAGAAACTCCTTTTGATATTTTTCTTGTTACGAATTCTTCGCCTCTTTTTGTTCCTTCGTGATTAAACAAAATGCCATGTACAGCGTACAAATTATAAGATTCGCGATATACTTTTATTAAATGTCGAGCAGCTGCTTTTGAAGCTCCATATGGGCTTCTAGGTTTAATTGGGTGTTTGATATCTTGAGGACTGTAAGAAACGTCTCCAAACTCCTCGCTTGAGCCAGCAGAATAAAATCGACAATCAGGTTTAAATCTACGAATCGCTTCTAAACATCTTGCGACTCCAGTAGCATTAACATCAAACGTTTGAAGAGGAATTTCCCAACTGCAACCTACAAAACTTTGCGCTGCAAAATTAATAAAATAATTTGGTTTAATTTCTCTAACTAAATTGTCTATACTAACAGAATCGGTCAAATCTCCGTAAACAAAAGAGAATCTAGAATTTTTTTCGAATGCGCCGCAGTTTTTAAAATTTGGATTTGCGCTTCTTCTCATTACACCGAATATTTTTGCGGAAGTATTGTTGATTAAATATTCAACCATGTTGGCTCCGTCTTGACCTAAAATTCCAGTAACTATTATATTCATTTTTAAATTTTTTTTAACCGATGATTTCAAATTTTGGACATGGAACTATAAACTTTCCACCTTGTTTAAGATAAGATTTTTCTCTTTCTTTGAACTCGTTGATAAAATGCCAAGGTAAAATTAAAGTATAGTCAGGTTTTTTTTCTCTAAAAATTTCTTCAGAGTAAATAGGGATATTTGAGCCTATTGTTTTTAGCCCATATTTATACGAGCTTCTTTCTGCGATTCCATCAATCAATGTATTGTCTAATCCAAACCACTGTAATAAAGTATTACCTTTAGTCGAAGCTCCATAGGCCCATATAGTTTTACCTTTTTGTTTTTCTTGTTTTATAAAACAAACGGTTTCTTTTTTTAGTTTTTTAATATTTTTATAAAACTCAATATATGGTTTTTCAGTCGTTATCCTTTCTTTTTTTTCTTGGGTTAAAATACTTTGTATTCTGTAGTTTGCAACATCTCTATATGGAGATGTTTTAAATTTAAAATCGTTTGCGATGTTTTTTCGAATATAAATTCGAAAACTACCACCATTAATATCGTTCAAAAGACAATCAACGATTTTAAATTCACAGATGTCTAATAATTTTTTAACAGAAGTTAAACTATAATAATAAACATGTTCATGACAGATATTATCAAACGCCAGTTGCTTGAGCATTAGTGGCGTATAACTCATTTGTAATATAAATAGTCCATCATCATCTAAAATTTCATAAATTTCTTTTAAGAATTTTATCGGATCGTCAAGATCATAAAACATGGCAACTGTTGTTACTATTTTCGCTTTCTTGTGTCCGTATTTGCTTTTTTTATAAACTTCTGCACTAAAGTAATCTTGTATTATAAGATCTGAATTTTTAGAGGATTCAGTGAAATATGTGTTATCAGCTGGATCTATGCCGATCCTAACCATACTTTCGGGAACAAATTTTAATAAAGTTCCATCATTGCAAGCTATATCTAAAAATATATCACCTTTGCTTACTGGAACGCAACAAGAAGCATCTATAGCAATCGATTTTAATTCATTTGTCATTGTTGTATTGATTCCTGATCTATACCAATATTTTCCATACATTTTGTCTGGATCGACAACTTTATTTAAACGTGCAGCACCAAATTTTTGATCTAGAATTAAATCTAAAGGCTCGGTTGTTGTTTGTGGGTTTTCGTTTACTGAAATAAAATCAGAAACATATAAATTTCCTAATGAGAATAATTTTTTCATAAATCTGTTCTTATATAAAAATCATTTATTTTATATCTTTGGTCTAGTTTATAATTAAATTTTTTTAAATAATTAATTATGCTTTTATCTTCATAATTGTTTTCTACAACTAATAATTTGATTTTGTATTTATTTAAGTCTATTCCTTTCAAAACGTCTAATTCTGTGCCTTCTGTATCTATGGATATAAAATCAAAATATTTTTTTTGAAAAAACGGCGTTGAGCTAGTGTCTTTTTCTAAAATCCAATTTAAAGTTTTTACTTTTATTTTAACCGTTTTTTTATTATTGATGATATGGTTGTGGTCTTTTATTAATCGCTCATCTGGTTTCAAAGACGTAAGAGAAGATTCTATATTTTTTTCTCCAACTTTAAATATAAAAAGATTAGCATTCTTGTTTTTGCTTCCGCAACCATACATTTTCACATGTTTTCTACAGCTTTTTAAATCTTTTTCTTGACTGGGATTAGCTTCTATACATAAAACATCCCACCCATTGTCTTCAAAATATTTTGTATTAGATCCTTTAACTCCATTAGAAGCACCGATTTCAATGCAGATTCCACTTTTATTAAGGTCAAAATATGATTCAATAATACGATCTGTTTCCCATTGCCCGTAATATTTTGATTCTTTATATTGTTTTAATTCGTTATTGATTTCATTAACATTATACATTTGTGATTTGTTTTATTTGTTAAACCATTTATGATGCATTTTTATAAAAATATCCATGTCTGAACCATCTTTCATCCATGAAGAAACTCCTAAACTTTTATTGTTTCGATAAGCTTGATAAATTTCTTTATTGGGTCCTCCTGATCTCATACAATCTAAGTTTGGATAAATTACTGTTTGTTTTGGCATAAGAACTTTACAATTTAGACTCATTCGGTCATGAATAACTTCAAAATCATGACAGGTTTTTATGTTTTCGGTATTTAACATTCGAAGAAAAAATTCAGTCTTCCATATCGATGGTAATAAAGACGTGGTTACTAAAGCATTTGGTCGATCAACAGATATATACCAATTATCTTTATAATGGTTTAAAATTCTATCGTCATATTCATCGTTAGAAAAATAAATTTTATCGATAGTTTCATCTTTGTCTATTAAATTAACGGCTTCTTCAATTTGATTTTGATTAATATCTCTTACGATGTAATGATCTTCAAAACATAGAAAAAAATATTTATCGTTTATTTTTTGTAAATACTTTTTGATCGGTTCCGACCAAGTTGAATAATCAGATTGTTTTCCCATAGAATGAAAAACAAAATCGTTTGGTAATGTTATTTCTGGAGTAGAAAATCCTAAAATAATAAATGAAACAGATGGATGATTCCAGTGACGCCTATAAAGATCTATATAACCTTCTAAAAGAAAATTATATTTATCAGAAGTAATAATAATATATTTCATTTGTTTTATTTTTTTATAAAAAGAATCTCTTGATGCGAATCGTGTCGATAGTTTAATTTTTGATTTGGAATATGCGTTTCACTAATGAAATTATACAGTTCTGTATATTTTTTTTCTCCAAGTTGAGAATGCAGTTCAAGACCTATAAACTTTATATTATCTAATTTTTTATTTATTAAAAATTCGTATTCGGATGTTTCACAATCTATTTTGGCGTAATCAATTGAATTATTGCAACGTTTTAAAATAGATTCTAAGCAAATAGATGGTGCTTCGCATATAAACTCTTCCCAGTGTTTATCGTTAAGTTCTTTTTGTATACAAGATGATCCGTTGTCGGCAGAATATTTATGGGCTAATAATTTTAATATTAAATTATCAGCATAAGATACGGCATTATGATAAATCTTTATTTTTTCTTGATTGAAAATTTGTTTTAATTTTTCTACTAAAAAAATATTAGCTTCGTAGGCATGAATTTCAGAAAAAAAATTTTTGTTTTTTTCTATGAAACAACCATTGTTGCAGCCGATATCAATTGCTACTCCATTTTTCGTTTCATCTGGAATCACGTATTGACCTAAATTATTTTTTAGATTTTTGATTATGAATTTATTATTTTTTTTTAATTCCATACGCACTTTCTTTCTGAAAAATATCCATTTATATAATAATCTCTTTTGAATCCTTCAGATTGAAGCCAAGGATTTAATGTTGACCCTATATCTAAATAAATATTTTGTTTATTGGATTCGTATAATTGCTGGGCTAATATATTTCCAAATGGTCCGGCGCAGAATAAAAACAGTTTATTTGATAAGTTTTTTTGTTTAATTTCTTCTATTAAATTATAGTTATTGACCCAAGCGTTGAATCCTATTGGATAGAATTTTTCTATTTTAAAAGGCAAATTTTCAATTTTTGATTTCTCGTTCGCGATTAAATGAATACTGTGTTTAGAATACTCTTTAAGAAAGGTTTCTTTGTAAATAGGATAATTTGAATTAACAAATATATTAGCATATGTCATATTGTTTTCGCTTTGGTTGCTAAACTTCCTCATTTTATCGGCTCGATCTCCATTGCAGCACGGGCAACATGTGCCAATATAATAATTAGGATCTTTATATCTTATCGAATCAATTAACTTTTGTTTGAAAAATAAAGGGGTATTTTCTGAGTGTTCAAATTCTCTGTTATTTAAATAATCGTCAGTAATAATAGCCCATTCACCATCAGCGTATTTAGAAAATGAAAATGGATATCCTTTTTTAAATATATCAAAAAACTTATATATTTCTTGAGTAAAATCTTTCATTCTACATATTGCTTAAATTTATTTTCTGTATCATACCACCAAGAACTCGCTTTTGCTTTATTTCTGTCGGCGTCTATTTCTAAATTATTCCATTGAGGGCCTTTTAAATCGACTACTACTATATCTTCTGGATGATCTGACAAACTTCTAATTTTATTTCCATCTTTAATAAGTTCTTTCCATTGATTAATTTTTTCAATCAATGTTCCTTTTGGTGGATTTCCGTTGCAAAAAATTCCAGATAATCCGACATGCATGGATCTTGATTGATCTGGTTTAAGAGTAAACAATTCAAAATGCTCCATTATTCTTTCTATTGCACCATCATGATGTGTATGCTCAAAAGGTTTAATTCGCGAATCTGGAAAAATAGCTTGATTAAAAGCCACAACATCTTTGAAATAAAATGGATTAGATAAAAATGGTAGCATATATTTTTTTATGGCTTTTGATGATACGCAGGATGGTGAAGTACATTGGTAATCTCCAATTAAAATTTCAGGATCGCCAATCATTTCGGCCTCTGGTCTTCTTTTATGAGCGACGCAAAATATTTTATCGTATTTGCTTAAAAATTTTTCATACACATAATGATTAAATCTGATATAATCATCGGTTGGTATGATATCTTCTTCTCCGATAATAACATAATCACAGCCTTCTTGCAAGGATATTAGATAGGAAGATAAAATGTTATAAAATCCAATAAGGGAGCAATCTTGCCGTTTTTGTTTGCAAATTAATTTAATATCAACATCGGGTCTTTTTTCTGAATATTCTTTTATGACAGCGTCTTCATCTTTATCGTATCCTTCTTCGGTATGTATTCTTATTTTATAATTATTTATTGTAGCGTCTTTATATATTTGGTCTAAATATATGTATAGAAGCTCCGGTTTGTTGTAAGCCGTTATCGCTATAATATTTTTTTTTATTGTTTTATCCATTAATTTGTGAATTCGTATTTTTGTTTACAAAAAAAGCTTTCGGCTGTTATTAAATTCATTATATTTTTTTTATTTTTTACGAAAAATTTATAGTCTAAGTCTTCATTTTTGAATTTTATCTTTTTGTTGTGTATGACTCCTAAACCGCAATCGCTATCTATCGTATAGGTTTCGTATTCAGGATAATCTCTAATAAATCTAGCAAAAGCTTTCCACGTCGTTCCCATCCATGCTGGACATTTTTGAGGATCCCAATTTTCTACTTGATGTATTTCTTCTGTTGGATGACAATCATGTAATATAATTATTCCATTAGGATTCAAAAATTTTAAACTGTTATTAATATCTTTTTCAACTTGCTCATCTAAATGTAAACCATCAATAAAAATAATATCGAATTTTTGACTATTATTTTTAAAAAAATCATCTGAAGTTTTAATAATGATATTTTCTCTATTATAGCCTGCTATTCTTGGATCTGGATCAACTCCTATTTTATTTTCACAATCAATTAAATCAAAACAATCAAATGGATTACAAACACCTATTTCTAAATAAAATTTATAGTTGTATTTTTTTATAAATCCGTTGATTAAGTTGTATCTTTTAATTTCTATTTTCATTTTATGTTTTTGATTTTGACGGTCTAATTATTTATTTTTTAAATCTTTATTTTGGTAATTTCATTATAGAAAGTATTTTTTCAGATGTTTTTCCATTTCCGTATGGGCATTTTTTATTAATTTTGAAATTTTGATAAACTTTATTGAAAACAGCATTTATTTGTGATGGTTTTTCGCAAAGTTTAATATGGCCTGTTTTTATTCCTTCAGGTCTTTCGGTTGTTTTTCTGCACACAATGATTTTTTTGTTTAAGAAACAAGCTTCTTCTTGAATTCCTCCAGAATCAGTAATGACAAATAAACAATTTTTTAAATAATCAATAAGCTCTTTATGTTGCAAAGGCGCACATGTTTTAACGTATTTCATGTTTTTTGCGTTTTCAATTATTTTAGGATTTGGATGAACTGGAAAAAGAAATTCAATATTTTTGTATTTTGAAGCTATTTTATCTATTTCTTTAAGCCATTCATCAATAATAATTAAATTTTCATTCCTATGTAAAGTTATAAGTATTTTATTTTCATACTTTGCGTTTACATCTTTAATGTTATCTAAGCTTGTGTTTCCAACTATATATGATACGCCATTAGTTTTTTCTTTTATTAAATTTTTTTTCGAGTTTTTAGTTGGGCAAAAGTTAATATCAGAAATTCTTGAGACTATTTGCCTATATGCTTCTTCTGGATATGGATTTTTTAAATCATATGTTCTCAATCCGGCTTCGACGTAAAATATTTTTTTCTTAAGATGGAAAGCAACTAACGCTGTTGCTGCAACTGTCGCGGTATCTCCTTGAATCAAAACTGCATCAAAATCATTAATTATTTTTTCAGCTTTTAGGAAAATTTCATTAAAGATAGAATTTAATCTATTTTCGCAAGTATTTTGTACTTCTAATTCATAATCAGCTATTCCGAAATCTATGATATTTGTATGTTGTTTAATAAACAATTTTTTTATGTGAAGATTTTTCTCTAAAATGGGTTTTAGCTTTAAATATTCAGGTCTTGTTCCGTAAACAGCAAGAATATTCATAAATTATTTAAATATTTAAAACCTTTCTTTTTGTAATTTTTTAAGTTTTGACCAAAATGGCTTCCGTGATAATTGCAGGATATAGCTACATTATCAACCCCTAAACTATAAGCCGTATCGTCGTAACTACCCCACATTTCTTTATCTTTAAGTGGGTGTGGCGGAACATAAGTATTTAATCCTAGATATTTTTGTATTGCGTAAGAAAAATGAACGTCCTCTCCAGATAAAAAATGATATGGTATTTCGCATTCTCTCCAGTAAGTTCCTAGCCATTCGCGTTTAAAAAACCAGCTATGTCCAACAATATCAACTTGCTCTGTTTTTTCATTTGGATTTGCCCAGCCATATCTCAAATAATTCATGTAATCTAAATCTTTAAATATTACTCCAATAGTTCCAAGTAAACCATTTTTTTCTTGTATTGTGTTGTAACAATTTTCAAGCCATTTAGATCCTGGTATGGTATCGTCATCAAAAATACATACGTATTCAGTTCTACAATTAAGAGCATATGCAAACCTTGCCCATACGCCAAAATTAGTATTTGAAACTGAAGTTATACATTTTTCAGATACATTTTTATTTAAAGGCTCAAAGTCTTGATTATCACCTTTGTTTTGCCATATGAAAATATGCTTAGGCTTTAATGTTTGATTAACGATTGCATCAAACTGTTTTTGTAAAGCTTGTGGTCGTTTGAAACAATTTAAAACAACAGATATTTCTGAACTCATAATATTTTTTGTATTAAATCTAATATTTCGATTCTTTTGTTTTTCAAGTATTTAAGAATTTCTTTATTTTCTAATTTATAAAATTCTTCATGTACGGCTGATGTGTATTGGCTCGTAATGACCGATAAATTCATTAATCTTGCTTCTATAGTAACTCTAGATAGAGTTTCTGGTGACCGAGGAAAAAATACGTATGTAGAATAATCAGATATAAATTTCAAAAATTCATGATGTGATAGTTTTGGAATCAGGTCGTATTTTAAAAAAGTTTTATTGCAGAAATCAATGGATCTATCTACTCCTTTAATTCCATAATCGTCGCTTGATAAAATACAAGTTTTTCCATTTTTGGGTTTATAAGATAAAGCTTCAATCAAATCAAGCGTTTCAACAGGCCATAAATTTCCTGAAAAATTAACTATTGTAACATCAGAAAGGTTTTTTTGAAAAATTTGTTTTTGAAAATCACTTTGAACTAATGTAAAAATTGATTTTTGATATAGTTCTTGATGTATTAAATCTGTTTTTGGCGCTTCAAAATTTTGGTAAATACATGGATTTCGAGATTGTAAAAATTTATAATCGTGTTCTGTGATTATATATTTTTTATTGTATAAAAATTGTTTAGCTTCGTCTGATATGAAATAGAAGTTTGAAAGTATAAATAAATCAATATTTTGTAAAGAATTAAAATTTTTATTAAAATCAAAAGTTGTGATAAATCCCACTTTGTGGTGTGGGGCTAAAATTTTAATTAATTCATGGTTATTAGATTCTGCACCGCCGTTGTTAATCTCAGAATAACAGAGATCAGATATTAAAAGTATATTTTTCATTATCTATATTTTTTTATTATTTCTTCGTCTAGTTCAACTTTCACCTCAATATCTGGATATAATTTAATTTTCCCGAATTTACTAACATCTTCGCAAAAGGAAATGTGTTCACATTGTGTATCTGTTTTCCAGTTGCAATAATTTAAAATGTCGCTTTTAAAAAAAGCAAATCCTCCAAATGCTGATTTAACTTCTATTGATTGTTTAAGTTCGAACTTTTGACGATCAAAAATATTTATAAATGGGTTGTGGCACCAGCATAAACCGTTATGATTAAATAAATCTTTTAATGCCGCGACGTCGTAATATGATTGCTGTCCGCAGTTGCACCATTTGCAAGCGATATTTTGTTTTATGTTGGGAGTATACATTACTGTTTCATCATCTATTTTTGATAAAAATTTATTGACGATGTCAGCTTCAAAAATAACATCAGAATCAAAGATTATAGAATACTTAGATTTGATAAATCTTCCAATATTTATCATTCTGTTTCTAAAATAAGCCATTTTTTGCATTCTAGAAGGTGTAATAACGAACTCTTCTCTTTGGGAATTTAATTTTTCTGAAACAAAAGTTCCATTTTTATTATTTATCCAGTCTTTTAAAATCAAAGCGGTATTATCTACGGAATCATTTTCATAAAAAAAATAAGAAAAAGATATTTCTGGATGTCTTTTTTCTATGTCGTCTAGTTTAGATAATGTTCTTTCTATATATTTTTCTGAATCTCTCCATAAAGAAAAAACACTTATTTCTATCTTTTCATGCATCGATTATTATAAAATTTTCATAAGTTTTTTAAACCTTCGTTTTTTCCTTGACAAGCACGCGAAAGCGTATTAATCTTTCTGAGTCTTCGAAGAAAGATTAATTAATTCTAAGGGTGTTCTCAAGAAAATTTCACAAGATTCTTAGGTATCATATGAAAAATTTACATAACTTTATTCTTAAACGTAAAACAAAAATAATAACTAAAGAAATTCCTTTAATTTTTGGAATCGCTGGTATTGCTAGATGTGGTAAAGACACGTTAGCTAATCATTTCAGCTTAAAATTTGAAAGAATGTCGTTACCTTCTGTAAAAGTATCTTTTGCTCAGGCTTTAAAACAAGATCTAGATTCACTGTTAAAGGATTCATTTAATATTTCAGCTTTTACTGAAGATTCTAAAGAAAAACAATTAATAAGACCTCTTATGGTCTGTTATGGTACAGAGGTGGCTAGGAAAATAAATCCTGATTTTTGGATAAATAAGATAGAAAAAAGAGTTGAAAGCTCAATTTCTAATAAGATAATCACTATTATACCTGACGTTCGTTATGAAAACGAAGTTAGATGGATACAATCGAAAGGAGGGTTAGTTATACATCTTTCTAGAATGGGGATGAAACCAGCTAATTTTGAAGAAAAAGTTAATGATCCAATCATCAAGAAGCTTGCAGATTACAAGATTAGATGGAAAACTTTCTCAGACGAAAAAGAAACTTGCAATTATCATTTGAATAAGTTATTCTATGAAAACAAATGGTCAACATATGGACAATTTAAGTGACATAGAATTAATCAACAACATAAAAAGAAATAAAAAAGTAGATGATTGTCTACAAGAATTAATAGATAGACATTCTGGAATATATCTTGATATGGTAAACTCTTTTATGAGAAACTGTAACAACGATTCCTTAAGAGACGAAATCATCAATGATAAAGAATATATAATCTATAATTCCGTTCTTAAATATGATGAAAATAAAGGAACAAAATTTTCAACATTTTTAGGAAACGAAGCTAAGTGGGTTTGTTTAAACGCCTCTAATAAAAATAAAAAATATATTGAATTAAACGACAATAATTACGATTTAACCGATCTTCAATGCGAAAACAATCATGAAGAAGAAAAATTCAAGAACTCTATTCTTGAAAACTTTATGAAATATGCCGCCGAACATCCTGACAAGAGAGTCGAAAAAATTTTCAAAATGAGATACTCAAGCTTAAAAAAGCTTACTCCTTGGCGCAAAATCAGCAAACAAATGAAATTAAGTATTCAAGGATGTATTAATATACATAATAACGCTTTGAATATTCTATCAAAAAAGATAAAATCTAAATATGAAATTAACAGTTAATGCGCCCGTCAATGGCGTTTCTTTCGGAAACGTAAGCTATAATATTCTGAGAGAAATATATAGAAAGAACTACGAGCTTTCTTACTTTCCCATCGGAGATAAAATTAATATTGAAACTTATGACAAAATAGATCCTCAGTTTCATCAATATCTAAACAATTCAGCCGCAAAAAGACTCGAAACGTTTGATGTAAATAATACTTGTTTCAAACTTTGGCATATTAATGGCAGCGAAATGCGCCATGCAAAGAAGCAGGCTTTATTAACATTTCACGAAACATCTCAATTAACACCAACCGAAATCAATATTCTTAAGAATCAAGACTTAATTTTTGTTACCAGCTCATTTACAAAGTCTGTTTTTGAATCTTATGATATTAAAAATGTTCATTTTATTCCGCTGGGATTTGATGAAGACTTTAATAAAACAAACGCTGAATATATAAATGATAAAATTCATTTCGGTTTATTTGGAAAATTTGAATATAGAAAAAATACTGCTCGCATAATTAAAAGCTGGCTTAAAATTTATGGAAACAATCCGAAATATCAACTTTCTTGCGCTGTAGTAAATCCATTTCTAGATAAGAATACATTTCAAAATCAAATAATGAGTATTCTTGAAGGCAAAAGTTATAACAATATAAATTTTCTAAATTACATGCCAACAAATTCAGAAGTTAATGATTATCTGAATAGTATTGATATCGATCTTGGAGGATTAAGTGGATCTGAAGGATGGAATTTACCATCTTTTAATGCTACTTGTCTTGGTAAATGGAGCGTTGTCTTGAATGCGACTGCACATAAAGACTGGGCCACAAGTAAGAATTCTATATTAATAGAACCATCCAGAATGAAAGACGCTCACGACGGAATGTTTTTCAACAAAGGGCAATCCTTTAATCAAGGAGAGTTTTTTGATATTACTGATGACGAAATGGAATCAGCAATTATCAAATCAACAGAATATGCGAAAAAATCAAATATAGAAGGCGAAAAACTAAAAGAAAAATTCACCTATAAAGCTTCGACTGAGTCAATTTTACACGCTATATCTGACCCAATGTGACAATAAAATCACAACTGACTCAAAAACGCCCACAAAATAGGTTGTTTTAGTTGGCATAATTCTTGCTAATAGTATATAACTATGTATACTAAAACTCTTAGATATTCAAAAGAATCAAACACTGACAATCTAACTCTTAAATTTGAGTTAGCTGGCAAAACAAAAGAAAACATTAAACTCACTCATAAAGACGGAGTTTTAATTTTAAAGGTTGATGAAAAAAATTTGTATCCGATTGATTTATATGATGTTTATGAATGGAATCAAGAATATGATACCGATCAATTAAAAGCGAATATGAAAGAAGGATTGTTATCAATAACGATTCCAAAGAAGAAAGAAATAGAAAATCAAATTAAAATAGAATAAAATAAAGCGCGGTGAAAACCGCGCTTTTTTAATTTATGGTATATCAGTTTAAAAACAAAAAAACCGGAAAAATTGTCGATATAGTTATGAATATGAAAGATTATAAACACTATCGCGGCCCAAACGATAATGAAGATTTTTGGGAACGTGTTTACGATGTACCGCAAGTAAATATAGGTAATTCTAAAGTAGTTGATCCTTTTGACAATAAAGCCTTCGTAGATAAAACAGGAAAGATGAAAGGCAAATACGGAGATATATTAGATTATTCTTCAGAATTATCTGAAAAGAGAGCTTCACTAGCTGGCGGCGAAGACCCTATTAAACGAAAATATTTTGACGATTACAAAAAGAAAACAAACGGCAAAAAACATGTAAAAGACAGACCAAAAAAAATAGATACAAAAAACGCAACAATTGAATTTTAACTAAAAACAGATTGATTTCTGCCTAGATTATACTGTAAATTTTTTACAGCTGTATACAAACTTACGCACTCGCCGCTTGTTAAACCATCTCCAATTGAGAAAAATCCAAATTTTCTATCTCCATCAGCAGCTAATGGCGAATCACCACTATTAACATTACCTAAATAAACTGAATAATCAGGTTTAGAATTTCCAGAAATATTTATTGTTGTAACCGCCGAACTAGTAGGAATAGTTGATGAGTTAAAAGCTAAAAGAAAACCAGATACATAATTAATTCGGCTTGCTGCAAAAAACGCTTTTGAATTTATATTTGATATTTGCGCTCTTCCGCTAATTTCGTCGTATGCATCGAAATTAGCAATATTAGATGAATTATCTAAAAACAACAGAAGTCTTTTGTCTGCCGTTTCCCAAGCGCCTATATCAATGGTGCTTTGAGACGAATCTTCAAGAGATAAAGCTGAAACATGAATTGGCAAACCACTTAAATTGGATTTAGGATTAAAGAAAGTATCAGCATAATCAGCCGGTCCTAAAAATTCAACGCCGCTTGTTGTATGAACTGTTCCAGCTCCTTGAAAATGTAATCTAAAAGCTGAATTTGAATCAGAAGGATTTTTTAAATTAAATTTATGAGATCCAGAAGTCCCACCTACAAAGGGATAAATACCAGACATTTTATACCATAAATTGTATCCTTTTAAATCAAAAACAAATTCATTAATGGAATCGCGAATCGTTGGATCTTTAGTATTTAAAGCGTCTAAAAATAAAACAGCATCTTGATCAAAAATTTTAGATCTTCCAGAAATTTCAAACCCTTGATTTGGATCAACAGCAAACTCAAAAGAACCATTGAACCTCAATTCATTCCCAATAGAAAAATTAAAATCTTGAGAAACGAGTTTAGCTTGATCAATTCTGTAATTTATTTGTTTGTTTTGATCACAATCATATAATTCAATATCTATATTTACTGAATCGTCTAAATCAAAAATATTGCCATAATTACCAGTTTGTAAATTATCAAAAATAGCATTCATTGAAAGAGTACCAACAACTGGAACCATTAATTTTCTATCAAAAGTAAAATTATTTCCGAAACCCAACAATTGTTGTCTTTCGAAAGGAATATTAATATCAAAATTTTGCAATTTTCCGGTATTTGTAGTATATATGCCACCAGCTAAATCTGGTTGAGACATAACAACTTTAATGTCACCTGGACGAATAGCAACAGGTCTAGTGGCTTGATTACTTACGTAATTAGATTTATCAAATATTCCAGACGTAAAAGAATAGTGAGATCCTGTTTGAACACCACTAAAACTTAAAGAAGGAACCAAATTTTTTCCTGTGTAGTTGTCATATAGAATGTTATTTCCAACGAAATTTATTGTTGTTGTGGGAATCTCGTTAATACTTCCCCTAACAGAGTAGTTTTCTATTAAACAATTTCCGACACCAAAAACATAAACACCGCTTAAATCTATAAGTGATGAAATATCACGACCATCAACAGAATCGCTAATTAAAAGAATATTTCTATCTTTACCAGTTGCATTTTGATTTAAAAAGATTGAACGATTATCTACATCTAAACCAAGAATTGATTCATTAGAGGTATCTGAATTATAAAAAGTAAGCGAACATTTAATTTCAGGTGGATTATAAAAGTTTTTAAACAAAAAACTATCATAGCCGATCTGTTTAAATCTTTTGACTTCTGTGGAAACCGTTACATCTGCTGATTGAATTCGATCAAGTAAACGAACATCATATAACCCCGTATGATTTTCAGAACCAGGAGACTCAGAAACAAAAACAGTATTAGCAGAATATATTACTCTATTCATTGAATAATCAAAGAGACCGCTCTTTAATTATATTACACGGCTTCAGCGGAACCTGAATTCGCTATTTTGTATAAGGTGTTAATTTTTTCTTGAGGAACAGCTATACCTCCAATTGCTGTAAATACAGAAAGCCCCTCTTTAACACCCTTATAGATTCCCTGATGAACTGTACTATTAGTTTTTAATGTTCTATTTAATTGATTGAAGGCGTTATCTAGATATTCTTGAGGAATATTATTCAAAGTCTTTTCATCTCCAATAGCGATAGCAGCCGCAACTGTTCCAGTAGAAAGATCTAATTCGCTACAAAGAACATTTCTCTTTAAATTGTCTCTAACTGCTTTTGAAATAGCTTGTTCATTATCAAGCTTGTTGACACTAATAGCTCCAAAAACCATGATTCCTGAATCAAGAACTGTTTTGTAATCGTTTGTGTCAAATGTAGAGAACGCCGAACTCTTCGTAATGATGTTATTAAAAAGATGAAATAATGATGTTATATTAGCATTTGCAACCTGCCAGAACTTATTAACTGGCAATTTAGGATACAAATCATTAATCTTTTCATTATCAAGAATAATTAAAGGAGAAACAATTTTTTGTTCAACCAATTCACAAACATCTTTTAGGGTTTCGTAGGCATTTAAACTGACTTTTTTACCTTCCGATAATTTTGGCAACGCCAAAATAACACCCACTTTTTGAGAAGATGCTTTAATTGTTTGTTGATACTGTTGAACGGTTTTAATCAACTCGACACAAACACCAGCACCTGTTCCACCGCCAGCACCTACAGTTACAAAAATTCTATCTATATTCTCTCCAACACTCGCTTTAATGAAATCAACTACATCTTCTCTTTCATCAACAAACGCTTTCTTGGCGATTTCTTTATTTTTTCCAGCGCCTTGTTGATGTCCAAATTTAAGTTTGTTTGGAACATTAACGGTCGCCAAATCTTGATCGGCGGTATTTATTACACCAACCCTAACATAACCAGCTTGATGAAAAGATTCAGCTATTTTTCCACCTCCTTGACCAGCGCCAATAAAACCAAAATTAAATCCCACCGGATCTCGATCTTTTAGCTCTTGAACATGGTTCTCTTGTGCTTCTGGAATACTAGGTAAATCTAAATCAACAATATCACTTGATTGATTAGCATCTCCGCCAGTATTATAAAGAGGATTATAATTGCTCATATAAAATTAAGAGAGTCGCCTTTTCTAACGTCATCCCAAGAAGCTTCGCCTTTCATTTTATGGCGAACCTTATATTGAGAATAACAAACGGCGGCTCTTTGTTTTTGATCTTTAAAATCTTTATTCATCATATCGTCTCCCATGCAACGACTGACGAATTCTTGTTCTGTTTCTTTTTTTGTTGGTTTAGGAAGCGGCATATAAAAATATATACACAAAAAAACAACAAAAATAATATTAACGCGCTACATTTTGAGGATCTAAAGCAGTTCTGATTTTCTTAGATAGAAAAAGAGTTGTTTCTGCGATTCTTAGTCCCTCATACTTGGTAGCCACATCGAGAATGTTGTTTATAACGACAAGCTCTTCTCTTGTGAACTCGATAGGAACGATTTCACTAAGGTTAGGATTAATATTTGGATTTACGTTGACAGTATCGCTCATATTATATAATAAAATATACGTTTATTTTTTCAATATTATATACCAAAATCAAAATTTCTACCATAAAGGTCAAAATATTTTTTCTTAAATCTTTCTCCATTTTGCTGACAAATTGTTTTTGCGAATTCGTTGTTGCAAACCAATTTAACATTATCAGGATCTAAGTCAACAGTAATGAAATCATGCAATCCTATTTTTTTGAAATCTTTACAAACATTATAAACAAAATCGTAATCATCCCAACCGTAACAAGAAAACCCTTCATCAAGCAAATAATTGTTATAAATTTTTTTAGATAATATCCAATTGGCAGCACCTTGAGGCGGATTATTATATTCTATTTTATGCCCAAGATATAAAACATCTTCATTTAATAATCTAAAATTTGGTAAACTTTTAATACTGCAATCTATTCCAGATAACAAAACAAGCCAGTCAGGCTGATTTATTCTTGCCGCTCTGATACATTTATTTTTTAAAGCCGCTATATTTAAATCGTAAGGAAAATTCTCACATAAATCAGATGCTACAAAATAAGTAAAATTACCAACAACTTTATGAAAAAAAGAAAATCTGTGACTTGATTGAGGAGTCATGAACGAAGAAATTAAAATTTTCATAAAATTGAAAGTAAATTATTCTCATAATTTTTCAAACAAAATTTA
>Ga0194129_10002368_pt1 | contig 28531 bp, 38 predicted proteins | sample TA2KigCa35mmetaG_FD_150862 | JGI IMG/M metagenome (GOLD analysis project Ga0194129, IMG submission 150862) | Freshwater microbial communities from Lake Tanganyika, Tanzania - TA2015038 Kigoma Deep Cast 35m | ecosystem: Environmental > Aquatic > Freshwater > Lake | place: Tanzania: Lake...
GTCTGCAAAGCGGCAGCGGTCAGCAATAGATCATTGTCCCGCCAACTAGCGAAAACCCAGGAATTGGCAGTGTTCATGGCCAAAAGCTCCTATAGATGGTGTGAATAATGACGCCATTTTGGCGAATCGTTGCGCGGTAGAGTGAATGATAATTGGCGAAGGCTAAAGCGTGTTCCAGGGTGGGGAATGACATAACCTTGCGATCTAAAATGTAGAGTTCAAACATCATTCTGCATCATCCTCCGAATAGGCTGATTCAATCCTGCGGCCGCAATGATCACAATAGAGAGCAGGATCTTCCCAGTTGACGGCAAGCCTAGCAATGGCCCAGCCATCGGAGCCATATGTGAAGCCGATGGATCTTGCCTCAGATTTACAGCATCGATGGCACAATGCAGCGTAGTCATTTGTGACGGCGAATTGAGGATAGTTGTCATGCAAAGTGTAAGGCGAGGCAATCAACTCGTCGCGCAACCTGCGGGACTTGAGCTGAATCTGGCGAAGTTCTGAATAATTCATTCTGCGGTCTCCTTCCAGTTAGCACAACAACGGCTAGAAAGCCAATACCGACCACCACCTACCATTTCATACTCTTGCAACATGGCGCGGGCTTCCTTCATAGTGTCGAATTGATCGACAGTCTCTTTGGGAAAACTGCCGTGTTGGAAGTTAAGATAGACCGTCATACCGCCACCTCAGGATAGATTGCTACGAAATAATACGCATCATCATCGTGCGCAGCGCATGACAGCACAAATTCCCGATCACTAGGAACAATACCTGCCCGATCGGCGTTGATCTTCGCCAGGCAAGCAATAGCAGCACTGTAGCCGCTGTCATCGTCGCAGGGGAGAACGGCCCGGAACGTTTGCTCTGGCGATCGCTTGTAGGTTGCGCACCACCGAGAACACTTGTGATCCGTGGCGCCTAAGTATCGAACCTTGATCAAGAAACCCGTAGGGAGATTGTGATGAGCCATAGCGTGTAGTGCCTGTGGACTTCCACAGCATAACGGCCATTTCCTGCCCATTGCTAACGACTGTTTGCAAACTGAAACAATGCAGCAGCAAGCATAAAGACATCACTGTCCCTGCCCACTGATACTACCACACACCACCCCTACGCAAAAAAGTTCTATTTTTCCATTTCAGCTATCGCTCTCTTGCGCTACAGTGATAGGTTCTCCAGGGAGGCGATTGATAGGAGCATACTTTCCAGGCTCCATAACTTCAACCTTCAAGGTTGCCAGCTCCTCAGAGGCGACACCAAGACTGTTCTCCGTGTCTCGCAGCAGCGCCGCCACAGCCGCCACCTGCCCTGTCGCCAGGCCCACCCTGATGGCCCTCTGACGCGCCGCAGCCATAAGCTCGGGGGCAAAGGCCCGAGCACTGCGCTGCTCCTCCACCAGCGCCTCCAGCGCTGCCCTGTAGGCCCTCACAGCAGGACACCCCCTGCCATACGCCTTCCGCAGCTCAGAGATCACTTCCAGCTCCGTGTAGCCCTCTCTCAGCAGTCCGTAGGCCGTCTCGCACTGCTGCTCAAAATCAGCGGCGCCATCTTCCAGCACTTCAGGGTTGACAGCGCTGTGTCCATACCCGTGATGCTCCAGGAAGCCTGCAGCAGGACTCAGGGGGATAGCAGATTGGCGAAAGCCTGTCGTCATAGGTAGAGACTAGCGCCAGTAGCAGAGACCCATCTTAGTACATTTGTACTCTTATACCCCCTATAAAGGGTTTAGGTCCTTAGAGTACTTTTTTTTTGTACTACATTTTCTTCAATTCCACCCGACTCTGGCTGCGCCACAAGGGTTCTCACCTAAGACTCACGCCCCCCCTTTTTTTGTATCGCCATGAACATGTACTACAACTCAAAAACAGACTGGGGGTCGTCATCCGTCAACGATAGCCGACATCCCTTGCGCCGCAGTCGATCTCGCGTCCCCCTATAAGGGGACAACCTCACATGGTCAACGTTTATCACGCTACCGGCATATGCGGCAACAGCGCTGGTCCCCCCTAAAAATCCCCCTCAAAAAAAACGTCCCCACGACCACCCCCCTATGCGTCTCACCTTTCTCACCACTTCCGGCCGGCCATCCTGTGACAGCTAACAGCAGTTGTCAAGTCACCAGTCAGACTGCTGCGTGCAGCGGATGAGCTTACTGCCGATGCCGGCCAGTTCCAGCGCTGCGCTGATAGCCGCTGCCGCGCTGCTGGCGACAAGCTGGAAACAGCCCCGTGTTGTGCTGACGTGATAGGTGCGGGTCATACATTGCTGAAGCAACGATGATACTCATGTCGAGTCGATGCACGACTACAGCCTGTAATTTGCAGCGCAGCGCTGACCTGCTCAAGAGGCACAGCTTGAAAGCCGCCAGTACAGTGCGTTTTCCAAGAAAAAAATCCAATTTGGCTGCCGCAAATTCGCTCTAAGTGCTGCCTGCTGCGGTGAGAGGCACAGCGAATCATAACGTGCGTGCTAGGGTCATAGTCCATAAGTGACTGCCGATTGCCCCCGTATCATACACACAGATAACAGAGGTTGTCAAGCTAAGCGGCTTGGAAAGCAGCGTTCATCCACAACGTCGTCTCCAACCACTTATCATCTAGCTCAAGCACGTCTTTCAGCAGCCGAAGCTGCGACTCATCGAGATATTTCGTCATGCGGAGCTGCGACCGCAGTGCGCTGCTGGGCAGGATGCCCTTCTCGTACAGCCGAAGCGCCTTGCGGAAGCCCCGCTGGGCCTTGTCGCGGATCACATCGGTAGCTGTGCCTTTTGGGATCAGGAACAGGTCGTCACGGGCCTCTTGGACGCGCACGGCGGGGATGATCCGACTGGTGCCGGGTTCGATCTCGCGGTCGCTGGGCACGTCTTTCTTGGGCCTGCGAAGCCGGTCATCCAGCGACCAGTCGATCCGTGCATCCGGCGCCGGCAGCGTGCGCCAGGAACCGCCGTGATCGATGATGATGGCGTGCTGCTTGTCATCGGCTGGCCGCAGCACCCGGCCGATGAGCTGCCGGTAGAGGCGCAGTGAACGCACCGTGCGGACAAGCTGCAGGCAGGTGGCTTCCGGCACGTCGAGACCTTCATCGACCACCGCGCAGGCACACAGCACGGTGATCTCGCCTGAGCGGAAACGCTCAAAAATCTGCTTTCTGAGTGTGCGCGGCGTGCTGCCACTGACCGATGCCGCTGAAATGCCGGCGTCTTGATAAAGTGCCGCCAACTGCTCAGAGTGCTCAACCGAAACACCTACGGCGATCGTGCGATGTCCGTCAGGATTGTGTTTCTTCCAGTCACGCACAACAACACCGTTGACAGGTATCACCCGCTCCATCATCACATCAGCGCTGTGCTCGCCACCGATGATCGGCACATCATCAACATTGACTTCCTTGCCGCCATACATCTCATAGTCACACAGGAAGCCGTTGTCCATCAGCCAGCGCGGCTCCGGCCCGAGCACCATGCGCGTGAAGCCAGCGCGGCCCAGGCCATCGCCAGTGGGCGTGATCGGCGTTGCCGTATAGCCGATCATGCTGGTCACCTGCAGCTTTCCCTTCAGCCGCTGATAGCTGGGTGCGACATGATGGTGACACTCATCAAGTAAGTAATCCCGACCGCGTAGTGCTTCGATCCACTTGTGCCGGCGGGTGAGTGTAGGAATCATCGCCACCGTCACATCCGCCATCGGATCAGTACGTTCAGCGCTGATGATCTGCGGCGCAAAACCAAGGTGCCGATAAACCGAACTGGCGATCTGTCCTAGGATTTCCTCGCGGTGGCAGCCGATGATCACCTTGCGGCCCTTGGCAAGCGAGCGCCGTGCTGATTCCGCCAGCATCACAGTCTTGCCGGCACCTGTAGGCGCAACGACAACTGTTTGCTCGCCTTGAGAAGAAAAAGTCTCCGCACTGTCACATGCGGAGACTTGGTAATCACGAAGGTCAAGCATTGACAGCGGCTGCCTTGACAGTCTTGGCTTTCAGCGTCCAGAACGGACTGCCGACCTTCTGTGTGGCGGTGCCTTGCTTCTGGGCATAGGCTTGCATCCGCTTGATGCGATCTTTGAGCGCATCGGGATACTCCCAAGTAGTACGGCCAGGGTTTAGGCAGAAGTTGAAGCCATTAGCCTCAAACTTGGTCGGCACTTTGCCTTTAGCGTGCAGCTTGGACAGCTCTTCGCGGAGCTGCTTATCCTGTTCTTGCAGTGCTGCGATCTGCAGCGAGATACCAGCGAGTCGCTCGGTGAGAGTCTTGAAGGAAGAAGCCATGGTGTGTGGGGTTTTGGTGAGCTGCTGTTAGTGTAGCACGCTTGTTAGCTGATGTCCTCAGGGTAGTCGAGTGCGAAATCGATCCAGTCCCATTCACGGATCAGCTCGCCGGTTTCAGGGTGTGGCCCATGCCAGCCGCCTTCGTCATCCATCTCCCAGCCAGCAGCAGTGCGGGCAGCGTAGACGCGATCGGATTCGCGCATGGCAGCTTCCACCTTTGGCAGGTGGTCATACCAAGTGGGGCGAGTGGCAGCCTGAAGCAGGTTGTTGCTAGCTTGCAGTGTGGCGCTCATTGTCAAACGTCCAGAAGGTCGGAGGCCGCAGCATTGGCTGCTACAGCAAAGTCGGCAGGCGCCAAGGACAGATCAAGCTGACGCATCAGCAGGTCGTGATCACATTGGCTTTGAGAGCCGTGCAGAGCAAGAGCTTGCTGCACGATGCGAGAAGCGGTTTTTGTGTTCATGTGGGGTGGTGAACTGCTGTTTCGAGGAGGGGGAGTTGGGGGAGGTTTCAGTTGTAAAGCAACACTTTACAACTGCCGCCGATATCATACCATGCGTTAGCGGCTAACGGACAACCACTCCACAATACGCTGTAACAGATGCTCGCGGTCTCTGCTGGCAAGCTGCGTCATGCCGTTTAGGTCGCGGAACGCATAGCACTGACAAGGCGTGATGTCCTCTAGGTCAAGCGCGATACTGCTGGATACAGGTAGGCCCTTGGCAAAATCATGCTTCTCAAAGTAGCCGACCGGCTGATCGCCATTCAGCACTTCGCAGCGGGCTGCGATGTAAGCCGGTGTGCCAGGTGGCAATGATGTGATGGGTTGCGAGAACTGCAGTTTCATTAGGCGTTGGCGCAGGTTGGCGCAGTGACGTGAGCATTGACGACATAGGCCATTTTCAGGTTTTTAGCCGGTGACGGCCTATCGGTGATTGAAACAATCCACTGCCAGCCCTTGCCATCATCTTCAGCGAAAGTCGGCTGATCGGGAATGTAGTCTTTGACTTGCTTGATTGTGCTTGTGCCGCGACAAATGCGATCACAAATCTCTGATGGCGAAAGGCCAGACTTAAGCGAAGCTCGTTGATTGACTACAATGTAGTATTTGTTGGGGTCAATCATCTGCGGTTGCGATCAATGGGAAACATGGGCAGTTGCGGGCCAGGGCCGCGATAAGGCAGCGTGCGCGGCATGTAGCGGTTGCGGATGTTGTTGCGTGCGCGTTGGATGCTGCGTTCGTGGCCACGACCAAGCGTGTAGCCTGCAATCATTGACGATGCAATGACAAAGGCAGTCAGTAGTGCGATCACTTGATGCTCCGCAGGATGGTTTTCTGTTGCTGCTGCAGTTCGTGCTCGCGGCGCACAGTCCACTCGGCAATGTTGGCGCCGAGGATCAACAGGGCAAGCACGGCAACGGCCTTGACGATGGCGCTGCTGAAAGCCTGCATCCAGATCGGTGTCGGCAGTTGCCGCTGCTCCGGCTCGATGCCGCACAGTTCAAGCTGGCGGCGCTGCTTGTCGGTAAGAAGGTTGCTCATTGCCGAAAACCGGGTTGGTTACGAAGGACATAATCGCAGAGCGCAATGGCGTCTGCTTCGTTGTCATCTTTGGGTGAATACCCAAGATGCTCAACAGCAATCATCACGAGTTTTTTGTTGGCATTGCCGCGACCCGTGATGTGTTTCTTGATGGTTCCAACAGGCACACCATCGTAGGGGATTGAGTGTTTTTCGCACCACGAAGTCAGGTGTCCCATGAAGCCACCATAGACGTGTGCCGCGTCTGTAGAGTTGTGCATACGCACTTCTTCATAGAAAACAGCCTCAAACTGCTGGCGGTAGATTTCATCCAGCCATTCAGTGAAGCGCAGGTAGCGCATACCGCCGCCTTCCCATCGCTGCGGCTTGAATGACATGGTGCCGCTGACAATCTTTGGAGGAAGAATCCCCAATGGGTCGTTTAGCCACTCCCCCAGCGCCCAGCCGGTTGTGGTGCCGAGATCCAGGCAAAGCGCTTTCTTCATGCCAGCTTCAGCGAATGTTCGGCAAACAGATCGCGCAGCTCTTTCGACAGCAGGTTGTAGGCAGTGGCGATGTCTGCGGCAGCGTCTTCCATGTTGACAACCTCGCCCGGCTTCAAGTAGCTGAGACCTTCCTTGAAGCGCTGATCGAGTGCATCAATGACGATCGGATGCTCACAGATGTCGGTGACCGCCTCCTTCTCAGCATCGCTTTCGGCGTCACACAGCGCGACATAGGCGCCTTGACTGAGCGCCCAGCGGCTGCGGAACTTCCAGGTCTCGATCCAGAAGTTCCGCCCCAGGCACTGATGGCCCCACTCGGCATAGAGTGTCTCCGCCAGATGAGCAGGGGAGGGCCGACCGGACAGTTCGTCAATCGGTGTGGCGCGGCGAGTCATCACGGCGGCTTCGCCGGTCACGGAATCCCAGCCAAGCTGATAGTTCAGCAGCGCAGCCACCATGTACTGAACCGGCTCGCGGAAGCAGTTGCGAAACACGTTGTCATTGCCGCGAGCGATGGTGCTGAGCAGTGACGCTCGCTTCCAGTATTCGTCTGGAGCGCCGCCTGTGATGTTGATGAGCATGGGGTCTTGTCGGTGGGCTCCCCCTTTGTAGCACACTGTTAGCAGCAGCGCAACAGACCTGTAACAATCGCATCATGTGTTATGGTTTCCAGTACCCCACAAGTCCACATGATGCAGTTTGACCTGTCGCAGGCACTGATGTACCTGCAGGCACTGGGCAAATCGCCCAACACTGTGCGTCTACGCGCATTTCCGCATACAAAGACACCAGTTGAGCGCAAGCAGCAGATGCGAGCGCGAAAGCTGACGTTCAACCCAACGGAGATTGAAGAGGCGCAAGCACTCGGTTACGGCGTCTATGCGGTAGTCAACGAAGGCGGCGATACCAAAGCGACGATTCAAGCGTGCGTCGCCTACTTTGCAGAGTTTGACGGCATCAGCCATAGCCAGCAGTGGGAGCGGGTCAAGGAACAGAGACTGCCTGAGCCGAGCTTTGTGGTGGACACTGGCGGCGGCAGCCTCCACTTCTACTGGGTGCTGAAACGCCCTGAGCCGAATCTGGCGCGGTGGCAAGACGATCAGCGCCGGCTGGCCGCGCACCTGGGCAGTGACCGCTCGATCAACGATCCGAGTCGTGTGATGCGGCTGCCGGGTGCGATGTACATGGATGCGCAGCAGCGGCCTGTGGCGCAGAGCCGCATTGTTCACATGAGCGACAAGAAGTACGTCAGAGAGGCTGTACTACAGAACATCCCAGAGCTGCCGCAGGAGCGAAAACCGAAGCCTCCGGCCCCGCGAGGGGGTGTCCAGAGCGACCCCATGGAGGAAGCGCTGGCCGTGCTCCGGCAGATCCCGGCACGGGTGCCTGGCGGCGGCACCAGGGACGTGTACCTGAAGCTGCTATGGGCGCTGGCCTCGATCTGTGGGCCGCAGGAGGCTGGCCGGGTCATGGCGGCTCACAGCCCCGAGTGGGCGGCGCAGGAGGATCTGGAGCGCAAGGCCGCCGAGGCGACGGGCTCGGTTGGAGCAGGTAGCCTGTTCATGCTGGCCCGCCGCGAATGGGGCATCCGCCGCAAAAGCAGCCGTGCCCCTCAGCCGCCGATGAGACAAGCCACCAGCAGCGCACCGCCGTCACCAGCGGAGCAGTTCAACCAGTACGCAAACACCACGGCGCTGTCGCCCGATGGTGCGCGGAATGAACTGCGGCAACTGATCGCAGACGGCTGCTCTGGTTCAGCATTGGAGGCTGAGTGTGTTCGCGTTGCGACGGAGTACGAGCTTTCTGTTGGTGACGCACGGCAATTTGCGCGGCAGCTTGAGAATGAAATACATGCCGAGACGCAGGCCAACGCAGACATCGTTCAGATTCGCACGCATGAAGCGCAGCGTGCATTTCGCAAAGATGTTCTGACGCTTGAGTATCTACTGCCGTCGTATCTTGTCGAGCCGATTCGCTATGTGAATGAGTCGCTGCAGTCTGATGATCTGTCGGCAGCGATGACATTCATGGGTGCTGTCAGTGGCGTCATCCGCACTGGCACGATGATTCGTGGTGACCTGCGATCATTCGTGGTGCCGCCCAACATGTATCTGGCGCTGATCGGTAAGTCTGGCCTGGGCAAGTCGCCGCTGATGCGGCAGCTCTGCGATCGAGTGTTGGACAAGGTGCGGCTGGAATACGCGGCCAAGAACAGAGCGAAGCAGGCCGACTGGTACACGGCAAACAACTTACTGCCGAAGAATCAGCAGCAGCCGAAGCCACGTCGCTTCATGATGACCATTGACAACTATACCGAGGAGTCACTGATTGAACTTCTGGGGCTGCACGAAAGCGCACAGCTTGGACTGCTGCTGAAAGCAGATGAGCTGGCCCAGGTGTTCCGTTCGCTAAACGCCTACAAAGGCGGCGGCAAGGGCTCTGAAGAGCAGCAACTGCTGTCGCTGTTTGATGGAGCTGGCGGCAGCAGCATCCGCGTGACAACGGACGTACGCGAGTTTGAGTTTGCCCAGTTCTCGATCATCGGCGGGATGCAGCCACGGGTGTTTGACATGCTGGCCAGCAACGGTGATCCAAGCGGTTTGTTCGCCCGGATTCTGCTGTGTCCGCTGCCCAATGAGATTCGTACACGCGACCCGATTGAGAGCATTGAAGCGATCGAGCAGTTTCACATCTGCGAGCGCAAGATTCAGGAAGTTGCGCTGGAAGTCTACAATCTGGAGCCATTCCAGTACGTGCTGGAGCCAGCGGCGATGAAGCGATTGGCACTGTATCAGCATCAGGCGAAGCTAGCCGCTGATCAGTCCGAACTGGATGAGCAGAGCAGTGTTTACGGCAAGCGAGCTGGCTACATTCTTCGCATTGCCGGGCTGATGCACATTCTCGGTATCGCGTGCGGCGACATTCCGCCACGCTCGATGATCGCTGATGGCCTAGTTGAGAAGGCGTACTATGTGATCGAGCACTTGCAAGCCTATGCGCTTAACGCACACCGCAGGATCCATCTGAACGTTGATTCTGCTGGCCGTGAAATGACGGCCAAGATTCAACGCATGGGCTTTATCGAGCCTCTGTCGGCAGCGCAGTTCCGCAAGAATCATCTGAACAAAAAATACCACAAGGAGTATCCCACCGACAGCATCCAAGTGTTTATGCAGAAACTGGTAGATGCGAAGTACGGTGAGTGGGTGCCGGGTCCGCGCAAGTCGCTGCTGTATAAAGCGATCAAGCCGATTGATCGGTGATCATTCGTTCACCGCAACCAGGTAACGCTCCAGTAGAATCATCGCGCTGTTAATCTTGGTGATCGCATCGAGACCTTCCTGACGGCCGTTCACGTCGTCCAGCATTTTCTCGCGGACCCGTTCCGCCAGGATCGCCAGCAGCGCGTGCTCAGCACGCATCCCAGTGTCGTCCTCCTCCTTGAAGCGAACGGTCAGGTCTTGATCGCCGCCGCCGATCACGCGGTAGTGGCGGGCCGGCACGACGAGCCCTTCGTACTTGTCGATCGTGGCGCCGTTGGGGCCGGTGTAGTCGAGCTGGGCCATGGGGCTCTGGAGGTATCGCCGCCAGTCTACGCCCATGAAAAAGCCGGTGAGTCCACCCTCACCGGCTCAGTCGTCTACAAGAGACCCCACGGATGTCAGTGTATCACGCTGCGATCGGCTTTAGGTCATCTGCTTCGGTGATTTCATCCATCGGCGTTGACATGAGCCTGTAGCGGCGATTGAGTAGTGGGCTGTAGCCAGTAAGAAAGCAGTAAACCGTGTTGTACTTGTAGCCATGTTTGGCGCACCATTCGTGCAGCCCATTGACCGGGATTCTAACAGTGCGGCCAACTCGCAGATCACGCAACTTCCAACATGGTGGATCGGGCGGCTTGTCATCTGCATTGGACTTGACCCACCAAAGCCAGAAACCGCCACGGCCTGCCTTGTGTAGGTGGCAGCCGACGAGTCCGTTCTTGATCAAGATACGAAGTGCTTTCCGCATGGTGTTGCGGTGCATCCCAAGTTCGTCGGCTGCTGCCATGAAACTAGGCCACCACTGCTTGCCTTTTTGCTCAAGTTGCACCATCAATAGCACTTGACACGGCATGTATTGATAGCGAAGTTGCGCGAGGTATTCAGGCTGGATCATTGGCCTTCCCTAGCGATCCGCGCCTGTTCGGTGAGCAGGGCACGGATGGCGTTGCGATCCTCCATTGGCACCCTCCAGCTCGGCGGCGATGGCGAGGAGTTGATAGCGAGCGTCTTCGTTGCGGACGCTCTTGCCATCGACAAATGCTCCCGCTTCCGGGAATGACCCTTCACGGGGAGGGTCGTAATGCTCCGGCACCACCTGATCCGCTACAGCACGCAGGGCGGCGGCGAGGCACACTCGCTTGTTTGGGTGGTTGTGCCCGCCAGGCCAGTGGTCAAACGTGGCATCCAGCACCGCCTGTGCGGCGGTGCTCAGGGGGGTGGGGTCAGTCATCGGTCGGCTCCGTGGTGGTGGTGGGCAGCGGCAGGGCGTGGGCGGGGAGCCAGTGGGTCGCATCTTCTGCGTATTCCAAGGGCTCAAAAGACCACCATCCGGTTGATCCATCGCATGATGGAGGGTTCCAGCACCAGCAAGATCCCACGGTCGCGCCAACATTAAAAGCGCAATCCTCCGGCCCCGGCAGCCGCTCGCTAATCGGCACTGGCTGGAGCGGCGCGAGTGGGCTCGCTTGAGCAACCTCCAGCGATGCCTGAATGTATCTAGCAAAAATTGACTTGCGACCGGCGATGCCAACTTTTACTCTTTCAAGAAACAGCTCTCGCGGCATGTTGTTAGCATAATCAGCCCCGCCTGAGATCGCTGAGCAGATGATGCGCTCTTGCTCGGGCTCGCCAGCAGCGCCCGTTTCGCTGACGATCATAGGTAGAAGGCCGGCATCCAGCACTGCCTGTGCGGCGGGGCTCAGTGGGTTGGGGTCAGTCATCGAGCTGCTCGGATAGATGGGGAATCGTGTGGACGCTGCGGAGCCTGCTGACAGGTGTTGCTGCACCCGCTTGCGCAGCGCAACGCTCTCTCGATACCAGTAGTAGTCCTCGGGGTCATCGAACTGGTGGTCGGCCTCCAGTTGGCCCTGCATGTAGGCCATGTGGCTGGCCAACTTGATCAGCAGGTCGAGGGTGGGGTCAGTCATCGAGTTGCTCCAGTGCGCGGCGGATAATATCGTATTTGGCCATCACATCTGCATTGAGATGGACACCATTAACTACAACGGGGTCAATTTGCATAGATGACAGCGTCGCAAGCGCCTGCTCCTTCAAGTTCAGCGGCTTGGGGCGGCGGGCAGCGCGGAGCGAATCACCGCACTCGGCGTAGCCTTGAACCCACTCACAGCACGCTTCCAGCTCCTGTTCGGCGCCCCATTGGGCGGCTTGGGTGGCGACCTTTTCCATGTCATGGTCAACAAACAAGGCATCGCGCCACTGCTTCACCAGCTCAAGCGGTGGCGTGATCGGTTCGTTGTTGCTCATTGGGTTAGTTGCTCCGACTTGTGTTGTTATTGGTGGGCGGTGCTGATGATTCAAGCTATAGATCGCGGGGTGATGGCTGCGGCAGCCGATCACTCGGAATTGCAGTCGATCATTTCCCTACCCTCCTCCTTATCCTTTGCGCCCACCCAAGCGCCACCCCCAGCCCGAGCACCCCAGCAGGGCCGGGCACGGCAGGTTCGTTCGGCGGATCGTGATGCGGCGGCCTCCCACCACCACCATGACCGCCACCATGGCCACCGCCGCCGCCGCTCCAGCCGCCACCGCGCCCAGGCCCGTAGATCCCCGGCGGATTCCAGCCTGCAGGCGCACCACGCCACGAGGCGAGCAGGGCAGGGCCGGCGATGCGACCGCGACCCGTCACCGGGGGATCGAACAGGCTGCCGCTGGAGTGGCCGCCATGGATGCGCGGCAGCTTGGCGGGACGGTAGCCCAGCGGATCGAGCGGATCGGCCTGCACGGGGCGGCTGCCGGCGACTCCGACGCCTTCCGGCAACACATCGGCCCACCCAGCGCCAGCGCAGATCAGCAGCAGTGGCGCGGCCTTCATGGCGGCAACCGCAAGAAAATGCGCTTTTGTTTTGGCGGCGTGTTTGCGCTGCCGCTCAGCATTGTAAGCGCGGCCTTCTTCGGTGAACTTAGGCCAACAGGACGAACAGTAGTCGCGTGTCGGGTGATAGACGCGCCTGCTGCAATCAGGGTTGGCGCAGGCTTTGATGGGCTTTGGCATGTGCGTTAGCTGCTGTGGTTACTGTAGCACACATCAGGCACGGCTCAGCCTCAGAGACGCACGGCGCAGCGCTTCAATGCGAACATACAGATCGCTCATCTGCTGCATTGTTTCGGCAGCGTTGATCAGGTAGGGCCAGCGGTCGTCTTTCATCACTTCAGGTAGCGACTTGTACATGCGCCTGGCCATCTGCTTCAGCGTTTCGTCGCCATTGGCCTCAACCTGCCAGTCCTCAGTCAGAACAAACCGCCTTGAGCGGGAATCGTCATCGTAGCGGTGGCCAAGCTCGTCAAGGCAGCGCAGTTCAACGCGACCAAGGCCCGACTGCAGAAAGATGTATTTACCGAAAGCGGACAGCGGCTCGGACACCTTGAGCCATTCGCGCTCGATTTCCCTCCAGAAGGCGTCGCGGTCAATGACGAACTGGCAGTGATCTTTACCAGTGTTGATGCCGTCTGCCTTGGCTTCGTCAAGCAGATACAGCATGGACGTGAACATGGACATGGGGTGTTTTGTGGGGTGAACAGCAGAATCTTACACCCTCGTTAGCAGGGGGTCAAGCGACGGGCTTCACAGACTGTCGTATTGCCATCCGAGACCCCCTGTGCTACAGTTCAGAGCGTTCACCCGAACCACACATGCCTACTGCCCCCACCGCAGCAGAAACGACTGCTGCGCCCACGCCCAAGACTGCGGCAAAGCCTGCGGTCAAAGAGGACATCTACACAGCGCTTGCCGCTGCTTCTGCCACGTTTCCCGCACTCACCAAGGACGGCATTAACACCTACCTGAAAACCAAGTATCTGACGCTGAGCAATCTGCTGTCCATGATCCGCGATCCGCTGCTCGATGTCGGCTGCATCATCACGTCGGCGTTTGAGCCGCTGGATGGCGTGCCTGGAATGTTCGTCGTCAAGACAACCATTCGCCACATGCCTTCTGGCACTGAACTGAGCAGCAGCTTTCCGATCGCTGATCTTTCGACCCAGAAGGCCGGCGCTGCTGCCACCTACGGGATGCGCTACAACCTTATGCACATTCTCGGCCGTGCTGCCGATGATGACGATGACGGCGCTGCGCTGGCAAATCCTGTGCCGCAGGGCTACGAGGGCCAACTGCCGCAAGGTCAGCAGCGCAATGCGCCTGCCCAGATGCCGCAGAACAATCAGGTAGGTGCGGCATGGCTGTAGCCGATGAACAGGAGCCCATCGCGTTTGATGCGTGGTGGGAGAAGCACGGCGCTGATGCTCTACCTGATAGACCCACAAAGTCGCAAGAAGAAATCGTTGCGGCAATTTGCGCTATCGCCCGCGCCGCATGGCGCCAAGGCGCCTACCACGCCATGACTGGCAACCTGACCCCACCGACTCACTGACATGAAATCCGCACGCATCGCCATTTTCCGCAACGACCGCAAGCAAGCGCAAAACCAGCCCGACGGCAACGGCATGATCGAGCTGCCGGCGCAGTTCATCGCTGAGCTGGCCCAACTGCTCCAGACCGGGCAGTTCACCGGCACGAATCAGCAGGGCGAGCCGATCGTCTCGTGCAAGGTGTCCGTCTGGCGGGCTGATGGCAGCACCAAGCTGATCCTGTCGGGCCAGATCGAAAGTCCTTCCGAGAGGGCTGCCTACCTGGCCACGCAGCAGCAGGCCGCACCGCCGCAGCAGTGGAGGCAGCCGCCTGCTCAGCCCGCCTGGGGGGCGCCTCCGCAGCAGCCGCCGACCCAGCAGTGGGGCGTGCCACAACAGCCCGCTCCGCAGCAGTGGGGGCCGGCGCAGGGGCAGCCGCTGCCGCCTGCCGTCCCGCTCCAGCAGCAGCCGCCTTCGCCCATGCCCGCTGACGCCCCTGCGTTCTGATGGCCGTGACGCTCAAGCTCCTCCCTCCCGTAGAGGGGCTTTCTTTCAGCGAGCAGGAGCACCGGTACACGTTCAGCCATCCACGGCTGGGCGTGCTGCCGCTCTATTCCTGCTCGCAGGTGATGGAGGCCACAGAGGCCAAGGCGATGAACTGGTCGCACTGGCGCAAGCGGTTGATGACGAAGGGACTTACCGAGCCGGAGGCGGAAGCCGCCGATAAGCTGTGGCCCCGTGGCCCGCTATCCCTGGAGCAGGCCAACTGCTTTATGGAGCTGTGGCGCAATCACAGGGCGCAGGTGGGGACTGATTTTCATGCACATGTACAGTCAGCGCTGCTTCGCAGGCCGCCGCCTTCCGTCTTGCATAATGAAGCATCATCTATTCTGGATGTCTGGATAGACAGCCTTCTTCCTCGCATCACAGATGTCTTTCTCATTGAGCAGCCACTGGTTCACAAAGCCTGCTTTTTTTCTGGTACGCCTGATCTGCTTGCTGTCATTGACGGTGTGCTGACATTGGTGGACTGGAAAACGCAGATGCTGAAATACAGCCCTGCGGGGCAGCCGCTGGCGCCGAAGGTGCGGCCTGAATGGCAGATGCAGCAGGGCGCCTATGCCGCGATGATCGAATCGTGCTACGGCATAAAGGTTGAGCGCGGCATGAACTGGATCGGCTGGGCCGAAGGATCGAAAGACCACTTCTGGAACGCCGCTGATTTGGAACAGGGCTGGTTCAAGTTTGCGGGTTTCCTCATGGAACTGCACGCCCGCGAGGCCCGGCTGGGCTCAATTCCACACTCGATTGCCATGCAAGCCATGGCGCCCATGTTTTCCAATGGCTGACCTGCACGGACGACGAACCCGACTGCAGCTCCTGCTGCTGCCTGACGTGTTCCTTCGACTGGAGGACGCGGCAGACGCGGAAAACGTGAGACCCGCCAAGTGGGTCGAGAACTTGGTGATTGCCGAACTGGAGAAACTTGCCAAGCAGAAGCGTGTGCTGTAGGGTTCACGCACATACGGTTCCCGCCGGGGGATTACCGCAAAGGGCGCTGGCCTGATCAGCGTCTGCCCCGGCCGATCTTCCAATAAAAAGCCCCCGCCGAAGCAGGGGCTGAGTCGTTTTCTGGCCTGATGCTATCAGGCCACCATGTCGGGACCGTCGTCCACAGGCGGCACGAACATGTCCGATTCGCCGGGCTCAGGCTCAGGGGCCGGCTCCTCTTCGACGGGCGCCTCGGGCTCAGGGGCAGGCTCCTCTTCGACGGGCTCAGCAGGCGCCTCGGGCTCCGCCAGCAGCTCCAGAATCTGCGGGTTGAGCGCTTCCTCCTGAGCGGTGTCGGCGGCGATCTCGGCCTGAGCGGCGGTCAGAGCGGCGGCAGTGGCGGCCACCTCGGCTTGCAGGCCGGCGATGATCGCATCGGTCGCGCCGGAGTCGATGGCATCCAGCTTTGCCTTGAGCGCCTTGGTGTAGTTGATCAGGAGCTGGACGTTTTCCTCAAAAGTCATCTGAAACCTCGTAAGAGCAGAAGTGAGAGCGGAAAGCCGACGATCGATGTTATCGAGACTGTCAGCGGTAGCATCGGATCTGTGCAGCAACTCTTGTAGAGCAGCTTCAGCGCCGACGATGTAGGTGATGCCGGCCATAGATCAGTTCCGGGCCTGCTCAAGTGTAGCACCGCCGTCATCGGTAGAAGTCATGCGCGACACAAGCTCTCGGATGCGCTGGCCCGATCGCTCCAGGTATTCAACGCCATTGATAACGGCGTGCCACATGGGTTCGCCGTTGACCGGCACAACATCAACAGTAACGACAGACACGGAAGCCTCCTGTAGGATGGGGTGAGTAGGTAGCGCCGCCTTGGAAAACGTTGATCTGATTGAACGCTGCATTGATGCGTTCTGGTCAGCCGAAGTGAGCTTCACCACGCTCCAAAGCCGCGAGCGCATGAATCAGGTGATCTACGCGGTCGCTGATTATCTTGCGGATAACGGACAGCATGATGCTGCTGCGCTGATCGAGTGTCATACGAGCAAGTTCAGGTTGAAACCCGAAGCGCAATCTCCTCCGTCGTCGCAAAGTTGACCGCGCCTTCGATCAGCGCATCAGGCGTTACCTGTACTGAGCTTGCGACAATCAGAATGTCAGCTTCGTAGTAGATGCTACCGGGCAGCAATTCGTTACAGCCGATCGCCGCTCTTTCGGTCTGCAGCCAAAGGTTGGCCGACGCTCTACTGCCCGGCCCTGTCAGTAGCAGCAGTTGCAGCAGGTCAAGCGCGTTTATGATCTCGTCATCGCTGCGCCGCTCGATTAGGAATCGGAAGCTGCCAGCGCCCGTTACCAGATCACAGATGCTTTCGCCAAAGCGAACACCGATCGGTGTCGTGTCGATAGCGGCAGAATCGAGATCAAGATTCCACTCGCGGATGTCAGCGACAAACTTGCGCGGCGGCGCTACTTGCTCAATCTCAATGTCTGCCCATGTGCTGCTGTTGAACGCTACGCGATTGACGTTGTTGATCGCATCTTGCGCCAGCAAGTGAAAGCTGATCCGATCGAGCGAATCCCGGTGGATCCAGTAGGTCTCCGTGTCGGTCGCATCGGTCAGCGGTAAGCCGCCTGTGAGCGACAGCGTGACCCGATCGCCGGTCATGTAGGCCGTGTCGAGCAGCAGCACGCGGCTGTTGGGCATGTCCAGATCGGCCGCCCGGAGCAGTCCAGGGGCCGCCGGCTCGCGCTGCAGGCTCAGTGCCCCCATGTCACCGAGAATGGCCATCAGACGGGCACCACGGGGCCAGTGACGGCGAAGCTCAGCCTGACGCGGTGGGCGTCCTTCACGGCAACAACGGTGCCGACACCGGAGACATGGGCCTGAACATCGTAGCCGGAGTCGGCAGCCGCGTCCGTGCGAAGAAGCAGCTCGACGGCAGGCGGCTCGTTGCTGCGGAAGCTGTCGAACAGTTCGGCGTAGCCGATGTCATCCGGATCGTAAAGGATAGACGCTTCGCCACGGGCCGATCGCTTCAGCGGGATGCTGCGCTGATCCCAGCGGTAGATCGGCGTTTGCGGCTTCACGTCGCGCTCAATGTTCAGCGTCCAATCGGTACAGCGAATCGGATCGTAGCCGTCAACAAGTAGCTGTCCGTGGGAGCCAGATTTGATCATTCGGTGAGCACGTAAGACTGGAAAGTTAGCCCAGTTATATTGGCAATAGTCAGAGAGGTAGTTGTTGTTGCTAGTGCTCTATCCGCAAATGTCCAGCTTCGATCAAAAGTGGTTGACAGGGTTCGCGTTGCAGTCGCGCCTTCGCTGCTTGATTGTGCCACCATTCTTCCAACGCTGTAATCCAGAACTGCGCTTCCTCCGTATTGAGTACGTCCGAATAAAACCATTTCATTATTCTCTGCCGTGGTGTACTTCTGAGAAACATGCAGCGCAAAAAGTCCAAGCCCGGGATCAAAAGCACTGTTAATAGCAACACCTCCATCGATAGGCATAGGGCGACTAAAGAAGCTAGGGCCATTATCAAGATAAGTTGGTGCCGTGCTGAGGCTAGGCATTAACCTGTTGCCGCCAATAAAGTTTAGGTCTTCGTCGTATCGATGAATATAGACTCCCTGCCCTGTCGTTAGAAGTATGATTTCGCTACCAGTGGTGTAAGCGCCAATAACTATTCCTAGGCCGTCAGTGGCCGTGCTTCTGCCACTGACAAAGGTGTAGTCTGTTTTGCTGAAACGAAGTATTCCACTATTGGCAACGGTAACAATGTAATTAGCTGTTTCCAGGGGAATTGGGTCAATCCCAACACCACCGCTAAAATTGTATTCAATAACTCGCGTAGGAGCAGGCAGCCCTCCTACGCGTAAATCAGAATTGCACTCTACAAAAAACTGCTTTGTAGCATCCCCTTGGGAAGAAGCAAAGAGCAGTTTTCCGCTAGACAGTTTAACGCAAGCGCCCCTAACTGGAGTACCTCCTGCGGTTGGTGTGATCGCAAATAGCGTTAAAACACCAGTTGCAAGATCAATATAGCCAATGCCATAAACACCGTCTGATTGGGATTGATCAAAAATATAGTATCTTTCTGTATCAGGGTCATAATAACCTGCTTGCCATTCATTAGGGCTATTGCCCGTCATTCTGAATTGATAAATAATTGTACTTAGGTCAGCCGATATTCTCATCCACTGAAACGGTGTGCCCAGTCCAGACACGCTCATGTTGAACGTGACAAAAACATCGCCATTGGACAATGGCTGACAGGTGCCAGGCGTGTCGTTGACACCGCTAATAGACTGGTCCCTAAAACCATCTATTCGCTTTGTGGTTATACGAACACCATTGTAATCGTATTTATGAATTAAAAATCCATTTGGCCCAACTGATGTATCAGGGTCAATCTCTTGCACAGCGTAGACATATTGATTTACAGCATCAATCCCTGCAACGCCTCTGAGCACTCCGCTAGTGGTGTTTTGCGCTGAGGTTGTCCTCGCAATCCACATTAACGGCGTTTCAATCACTTCTACTGTTTTTGTCGCCGTTAAAACAGTCAGCCCAAGAGTTGCCGTTAACGTGATCGTAAATGTGCCTGTATCGGGAAATGTAATATTAGTGGATTGCGCCGTAGGGTCAGCAATCGTTGGGCCACTGCTCGTCCACAGGAAATTCCAGGCGCCATCAAGGCCGAAAACAGCGCCAGTGTAGAACTGGGTGATACCTTGTGATGCTTGGCTGTTGCCAATAATTTCCAGCTCAATGCCGACATCGGATACGCGGAAGCTGATGTCACGCATCTGCGCTTCGCCGCGATTTACCGCATGACTCGCTGACGACACATGCACGTTGACCGGATAGCCGAGATCCGTCGCTGAATCAAGCAGCAGCGTGATCGGCTTTTCGCTGACGCCATCCAGCAGGATCGAGTCGAACAGGTCCAGCGCGGCGGCATCGGTCGGGTCGTAGAGCAGCTTGGCGGTGCCGGTGGCCTCGCGCCGGCCGGGGATCACCTCGGCGTCCCAGGAGTCCACTGGCGTCACGTCCAGCATGGGGCGCTGCTCATCGAGCGACCATCCGGTGCAGCGGGCGACACGGGTGCCGTCCACGAAGAGCTGGCCGCTGCGGCCCGTCAGGACTGCCATGGGGAGTGCTGCTGAGCACCCAGTCTACGCGACATGGCGAGCGGCGAATCGACCTTCTAGGCGCAGCCGCACCAGCTTGCGGCCGGGCACCGTGTCCACGATGGAGGGCTCCTCATCGGAGAAGAAGAACTGCATCCCACTGGGGATACGGGCCTGCAGCGCTGGATCCATGCCGGCAAGCAGCGGGCTACTGATCGTGACGGAGATGCGATCAGCAGAGCAGTCGAGCCACGCCTGATAAATTAGCGCGACTTGCTCATCGGGGATTCCGCCTTCACCGCCGAACTCCAGTATCAGCGGAATCTTGTTAGCGTAGCGGGCGTAAATACGCTTGGTGACATTGCCGGCCATCTGCGGAAATGTCTTGACGGCGTATTCGCCAGTGCCGCCGGAGCGAACAGTGGGCGTGATGGGGGGGAAGGTGGTCATAAATCACAATGAGGGGTCTGGTGGCGATGGTACGCCTGCCCATGAAGCGGCAACATTTACGCCGTCAAAGCTAAACTCAAAAGTTACCGGATCTGTGGGAATGAATGGTGCGCCAGTATTAGTGGCGCCAAACCAAGAGCGAAAAGTGCCACCGCCTTCTGCCCCAATACTTCCAAGAAAGCCACCAACCGACGTGAATGGTGGCATTGGGTAGATTGGCCCTCCTCCCCACCAAGCAAGCGAGGTTGGGCTTACCGTAAACGGGCCTGTAAATACAGGCGGATTGCCGGTGGAAATCCAAGCAGAAGGCAGCCCGCCTCCTTCGCCAACAACTCTGTAAAAGGGATAAAGCAAAGGGTTGAATCCGCCCCAGTCGATACCTTCGGCGCAAGTCCCACTCCCAACCCATGCACCATCTGCGCCAAAGCCGGGTGATGGAGTTGCAACAACAGGCGCACCGTGATTACGGTATTGCTCAGCGAGTTGCCCGATGAACGTGATGGGCTCCAGTCGTGTATAGCCCGGTGCAACCTGCTCGTACTTCAGCTCGCCGGGCGCAAAATGCCATTCAAGTGTTGGCGGAATCTTGGCTAGCAGTTCCGCTTTGATGCCAAAGAAGAACTTGGCTGGCAATTCAAGCGGTTTGTAATCCCCTTGCGCTGCATCGCAGGCGGCCCACACTTCTGCCATCTGCTCATCGGTGATAACACCAAATGCGATTCGCAGGCTGGCGTCAACGCTCAACGCGCCAAAGCCACGGACAGAAGCACTGCCGCCGTTCTTCGGCTCATAGCGGCGATTGGGAAAGCGACCGAGCTTCAGTTCACGGCCGCCCTCTTCGGCAATGGGCTCCAGTGGCGGGAAGGGAATGGCCATGTCAGATCCCCCACTTATCCATAAGATAGGTTTCCAGATCGGTGCGGTCACCGGATGGCAGGAGCGTGTCGAAAACCAGCATCTCGCCGATGTAGCCACTCCACCCACGACCAAGGCTAACCAGGTTCCGATCCATGCCAAAACCAACCCTAGTGGTTGAGCTATATGCGGTCGTGTTCTTCACGCGCAGTAGGCATGGGCTTTGGATTTCCGTAAACACATTAGAGAAGCGATTCGTCCCGTTGTTCCCGTTAATAAATGCACCATCAAACGTGCCGCTTTGCAGCGCTGTGCCCACGTTGTTACCGCTAATATACCAAGTGTTATTAAAGGCGCCAAGGATGCCGTCAAAATTGGTAAAAGCGGATCCATCGTATTGCAGCACAACGTACATCTCCTGAATAGCAAATGCTGCTGAGGCCGTGGCCAGGGCGATGCCATTGTCACCAGCCGGCCACTCAGCAGCATTAAGGCCATTCATTGCGGCGGTGGTGTAGTCGGGGCGGGGATTAATTACGTTAACTTCTGACAATGTGAGCCCATTGCCGCTCTTGTCTGCCCATGTCTGGATTTTGCCACCACTGGTAGTGATGGTACTGGCGTCACTGGCATCCCACCACGCGACCGGAGAAAGCGTCAGCGGATCAAATGTAGGCGCGTCGTCATCTTCAATCGTCCCGACAACTGCTGCCACAGTGCCAATGACATAGCCAGTGCCTGCCGCAATCTGCAGACTTACTGTTCTGTCGCCATCAGCATCTGCGTTGTCGATGGGCGTCACCAGCACGTCGGCACTCGCATCACCCGCGCCAATCACAACGCTCGTGTCAATCGTGTCGTAGTCTGTGCCATTGACGGCGGTGCCAGCAATCGTATAGTTGACGGTCAGCGCTTCAGTCGTGTCGCCTGTGCGGGTGAATGTGAATACAAGATCGTCGGCGCTGTTTTCGACAACGCTGGCAGGCGCGACAGAGAGCGTAATCGTCGGCAGTTCAGTGACGCTCCACTCAAACGTCCAGCCGTCAGTCGGCAGGCTAGCGCCTAGGATGCCTTCATAAAGCGACGTGCCAGGCGCCAGCGTATCAGCGCCATCAATCGTCAGCGGCTCCTCCGCGAACACGCTGACCAGCTTGATTGCGGGATAGACAACGCCATCAACAACTGCATTGAGATTGACAAATCGAGAGCCGACCACAGTATCTGAGAATGTGATCGTCACCGTGTCAGTGGTTTCATCGGCAAGCGTGCCTTCGCCGGTCATCGTCCATTCGTAGGTTGCCGTGGTGAATGGCAGTGCGATATTGGCAGTCAGCACAACGTCGCCACTGCCAATGCGATAGTCAGGGCCGTCAATCGTAACTGCGTTGCCGGTGGGCGCCGTAACAGTCACCACCCGCGAACCGCTGCGATCGAGACTGTCTGACGTGCGCGTAGCAGTGACATTCAACGTCGCAGTGCCGACGCCTGCGAACGTGACTTCTGGCGTCTTGGATGTGTCATCGTCAAAGGTGACGCCTGTACCAGTCCACGCATAAGTGTAGGTATCCTCAGGCCCGTCAATCTCTGCAATATACATATAAGTGCTGCCATCAACAGCGCCAAGCGGGCCGATGACGTTCACGCCAGCAAACGGCGGCTCCAACGGTACATCAGGCGGTAGTTCACCGATCAGACCTTCGATGACCCACGCGTCAGGATCATCCCAATCCTCCAGCAGCAGCGAGCGGCCATCGCCGTCCAGCGGGAAATAGCTGGCGGTGATCTCCAAGTTGCCTTCGTCGTTGTAGCTGATAACTTGCGCCTTGAATGTCTGTGTTGCCTGTACGGAATCTGCGATGCAGAACACGGCGTTGCTATAGCCGACCACCTTGCCGGCGGTGACGACGATGGCGACCTCCTGCAGTTCGCCGCTGCCATCCCAGAGCACGACGTTGTAGGTGCCGTTGGCGAGCGGCGTGCCGGCTGTGGTGGTGGTCGAGCCGTCCGCGAGGATCACGCCGTTGTTCGGCTGCTCGTAGGCCAGCACCTCCATGCCGACCTTGATGATGGCGCCGGGCTCCAGGGCGTTGCGGTCCGGCAAGCACTCGATCGTGATGTCGTGCGTGATCAGCCGCTGCTCACGGCAGCGCATCTTGGCGGCGTCTACGGCGTGCCGCTCGGACGTGCCGAACTCGCTGATGTCGAGCTGCACCAGCGGCGCTGAGTCGGGCGTGCCGGCCTCGCGGACGGTCAGCTCGCGGATCACCGGGAACAGCCCCCGGCCGCTGAGATCGCTCGCCTGTCTTTCCTCGCGCCACTTCACCGACACACGGATGGGCTGCCGCTCCTGGCTGTCCCGCTCAGCGACCGTGACCGCATCGGCGTTGCCGGCGGTGAACAGCGCGGTCGGCGTGTACTGCTTGCCGAACTCAGCGATAGGCGACAGGTGAAACTTTCCGTTCTTGGTGGAGAGATCCAGCAGGAACAGCTTGGCCAATTCAGCACCCTTGCCGCGAATGTTAATGGGGTCACTGATCCCCATGTCGAAGAAGTATCTGCGGCTGTATGTCCACTGGCCTGCAGCATAGAAGCTGGCAAAGTCAATCTGTGCTGGGCTCACAATGTCACCAGCGCCGAAGCGCTCATTGGTGAGCATGATCGCCAGCACTTCAGGAAAAACGTGCGTTGCACCAAAGCCGCAGTTGACGTAGACGCTGAACTGGTTGAGTTCGTTGAAGCTGGGACCGCTGCGAAGCGTCAGCCCAACTGTGGAGATGCCCTCGTAGGTAGGGATTGACGGATTGGGCGAAATCAGGTTGACATAGGCAATCTCATGCTCCGGCTGATTAGCAGAAGTTTGGATCTCTTCGTAGGCAAAGATTTCGGCCAGTGCGCCATAAGCATCGGCATAGCTCGCTTCGTCTTTCGGTCCAACGCCAAGATCGCCAAAGCTGCTGAAGATGTTGACCTGCGGAATGGTGGCCGCCAGACCGAATGTGCCCGGCCCCGGCGCCAGTGATTCACCGGAGTAGTTGAACACAAAGCCGTTGCTCGATCCAGTCTTGGCTGGCCCCGCCATGCGGCTATCAAGAAGTACCAGCGGCCCAGGCGACAGATTGTTGCGGATCTCCCAGCCGGTGAGCGGCAAATGCTGAATCTCCCAGCGCTGCGCGGAGGGAAACTGCAGCCGGATGTAGTTGTAAGTCGATTGCTGCGTCTGGCTGGCAATACAGAAGTTCACGTCCAATTCGGTGAACGCAGCGTCAGAGCCCGCAGGACGGCAGCCAATGCGGAAGAAGCTGTAGCGTTTCTCAGGCAACGAGATCGTGCCAGATGTCAGTTGCGACGTATTGAGTGTCTGGCCGGCACCGATGACAGCGCCGTTGTAAAGGTCGCAGGAAACAAGATCAGACCAGAAGCCGGAGTACGCATCACGGAAGTTGCACAGCCCGCTGTAGCGGATACCAAGCGAACTCTTGTAGCCAATTTCGATAACCTGCGTTGCGCGATCAACGATGAACGACGAGATCGCTGCGCGGAACAAATGACTTGTCTGCGTGCCGTTATAGACGTTGCCGGGTGTCAGTGCATTGCGCTGGATCGCTGGAATTGACGTGCAGACGGCATAACCAGGCCGCACAACGCTGAACTCGGCTTCAATCGTGACGCCACCGCCTTTCGGCTCGTTTTCTGCTTCCGAGACGAACACTTCACCAGCGGGCGAGCGGCCTGTGCAGATGGCGTAGCACTGGCCAAACTTGTATAGCTCGCCAACGACAACAGAATCATCCCACTGGCGCTGGCGACCGGCGATGGTCTGTGCGGCATCAATGCCTTTGACGATCCCGACAGGCGGCAGCAGCCATGCAAACGCAGTGTCGTAGTCGCTGCTCGCATCAATACGATAAACGAAGCTGTCGCCTACGTTGAAGTAGTGCAGTTCGCCTTCGGAGGCAAGTGTGTAGGAGGGGCCTGGCATCGCTACGCAATAGGCTCTCCGACCGGGCGATAGGCTATCACGCCTGAACGCGACGAGAAAATGACCGACTGTTTTATCCGCTCTGCTTTGCCCTGAGAATCCCAGTTACAAGTAATTTGGCTAGCCCCACTACTGCCAACTGGCTTCAACTGAGGATTGCTAGTTGAGCGGATGACTGGACTAACCCGATAGCCCAAGTTGTTGCCCATCGGCGCATACACGCCAAACGCCGTCTGATTGTTGGGGCGACTGACGTAGCAGAAATCATTGCTGTATTGCTGGTTGATGCCGCGCACGTCAAACACGCTGGCGCCACCATCGTTCTCGGCATTGCCCTCGTCGTTCGCAGCAAGCCGCCCGGCAATGTGATCAGTGCTGCGAATCAGGCCGCCGCCAGCGCGAAAGTAAACCGAAACACGGCCTGCAGTGTTACCCGTGGGATTCAGATCGTAGGTGCCCAGCAGGTTATCGCCAATGGCGAACTGCCTTGGATCCAGCGCACCAATCGGTCCCTCGGAAACCATGAACGCCGCCCGCAGCAGTTGACCGGTGCCCTGCGAAAACAGTTGCGACCACAGCAGGTTGGTGTTGACGCGCACGCCGCCATACCACACGCCATCAAGCTGTTCGCGTTTGGCGAACACGACAGGGATAACGCTGCCCATTTCGACAACGTTCTGCGTGCTGCTGAAGCCAGCGCGAGGGGCGAACCTGCCACCGCTGACGATGTTCTGGCCATCAACACTGGTGGTATTGAGCTGCGCTGGGTTGTTGTTCTGCCGGCGCGATAGGCGGCTGGCGAGATAGCTCAGCGCCAAGCCGATCACCAGCTTGACAAGGAAGGGGATGATCAAAAACGCCGTGGGTTGGCCAGGGCGAATGTCATTGAACGTAGAAGCCTGCTTGACGAAGTATCTGTATTGATCTTCGTCCCATCCGAGCAGGTCGATCAGCTTCCGGTCCTCGGGAAGCAGGATGACCCGTGACTGGCGGGGGGAAAGCATCAGGAGAGCGGGATCGAGCCGGTCGTAGGGAGCTGGCCGACGAGCGCCGTGGTGAGTCTACGCCGTGGGAACTCGGCCTCGATGGCATCGAGCGGGCTGCCCAGCCGCACGGAAAGCGTTAGCTGATCGTGGCTGAAGCCAAGAATCTGATAAACGTCCTCGCTGTACTGCGATGTCTCGACAAGATCGTCAGGATCCAGCCATACAGTTCGCAGTCGCATCAGATGGCGCAGTTGCGATGCTTCCTTGAAGATGTTGAGATCGAGCTGATTCAGCGAAAACAGCACCGTTGCGCTAACGGCAGCAGCCTCCAGATCAACAGATCCACCGCTGAAGCCGAAGCCTGCATAGGTGTAGTCATCGCCCATGTATTCACGCACTTGCCCTTGCGTGAAGTTCTGCCATGCTTGGCCGGCGATGGGGACGCCGGTTCTGTCAAGGATAGCGATGTAGGTGCCAATCGCAAGCTGTGACATCAGCGCATCCCAGCGGCACGACGAGCGGCCGGCGATTCCTGCAGCCGGCGCTGGCTGTAGCCAAAGGACTGCTTGGTGGCCCGATCGATGATCTTCGGCACTTCGTCCTGCCTGACGTAGGCGGTGGAGTCGAACACCAGCGTAGGCCCGTCGTAGGAGATCGACACCTCGCCGCCACCCATGCCGGCCTCGCCACCGGCGGCGCCAGGGCTGCTCAGGGAGTCCCACAGGCGGCTGCTGGTCTCGTTGGGGATGATCGTGCTGAGGCCACGGGCAACGGACAGCTCGGGGCCTTGCTCGCCCACCCAGGAGGGCTGCCCGATCGGCGGGTTGCCGCCCGCAGCGAAGCCGAGGGCGCCCGAGAACAGGTCGGTGATGATGCCCTCGCTGAGCCCGCTGCCGCCGAAGGCGCCCGAGACCGGGTCGGCACCGGAGAACAGGCTGCCGACGAGCTGGCCGATGCCGCCGCCGAAGCCCTTAGTCGCCGTGCCTGCTGTCAGCATCTGCGCGGCAATCATGAACTGCGTCGCGGCTTGCTGCATCAACGTACCGGCCAATACATTCTGCTGAGCGGCGACGTTCTGCTGAACAGAAGCAAGCTCTGCCGTCAGGTTCGGCCGCAGCAGGTTAAACGCCGTATCGGTGATCAGTTGCTCGATCGGACGCAGCGCCGACTGAATCAGCGTGTTGCCGATCGTAGCAAGCATTGCGGAGAACGCTTGCCGGATGTCGCCACCAGCCACCGATGCGATCAGCGCGTTGCGGATGCCGTCACCGATCGAGCCGCCGATGGATTGTGCATCCTGCACGGTCTCCTGCAGCAACGTGAGCGTGCGGACGGCATCGGCTTGGCGGCGGGCCTGCTCATCCGTGCCGCCGCGATTTTTGATGCCAGCGAAAGCGGCCGATGCTTGCGTGCCGACGCCGAAGCCTGCATCGATGCCGCTGGTGAGATTCTGGATCTCGCGCTGAGTATTGACTAGCTCCTGCTGGAAGCCGCGCTGCTTTTCAATTTCCAGCAGTGCTTCGGCAATCCTCAGTTCTTCGCGCTTGTTCTCAAGTCCTTTCGCCAGCGCCTCTTCACGCTCCTTGGTGAGCGGACCAAGAGCTTTGACGGCCTCAGTCAGCAGCTCCTGCTCGCGGGTGTTGGCGATTTGCAGTTCAAGCAGCTTCTGCTCGGTTTCTGTTTGCTGGATGCCAGCCGCAGCAATCCGAGAGGCTAGTTCCAGTTCTTCGCGCTTCCGCACGATGCTCTGCTCGCCCACGATCTCGCGCAAAGTTTCTTCTTCGCGGCGGCGCAACTCTTCGCGCTTCAGATCCTCTTCAACCTTTTGTCGCTCGCGCTGAAGTTGTTTGTCGCGCTCGGCCTGAGCCTTCAGGTCGAAACCGGCCGTGCTGACGCCGATGCCGGGGATGGCGGAAGCTGCCGTTGTCGCAGCACCGCCTATGGCTCCAAGGTGCAGCGCGAGGTTCCCGCGTGGCGTGGTGCCGGCGACACCTGTGTTCCCGCCTCGATTGCTGATTCCGCTGAGCGGCAGGCCGACTCGCGTGCCCACAGGAGCGATCAGATCGATGGCGTAAGTGCCGCGACCGACACGATTGGCGTGCCGATCGATGCCCTGTTCCACGGCGCGAGCAAGCTGCTCCCCGGTCAAACGGGAAACGTCAACGTCGCCCGAAAGATCGCCGCCGATCGAAGTACGGATGCCGCGAGCGCTGTTGGCTCGGATGATGTCAATAGCGTCTTCTCTAACAGCGGCGCGGTTACTGCCACGCACGTCCACCATTCCGTAACCAGGCGCGAGCGACATGCGGCCCGTGCGCCCAAAGGTGCCGCCAAACGAGCCGCCGCCAATATACGGAGGCGTCATCATCGCGCTGTTTTCACGCAAGAAGCTGCGTGCATTGGCGATGCGCTGCGGCGTGTTCTGAGTTGACTTAAGCGGCCTCAGGAAATCGTCTTGGAAGGCAGTCGTGGCCTCTGTGACGTTTCTCGCAGAACGCAGCCGCTGCAGAGCGCCGGGGAACGCACGGGCCAGCTCAAAAGCAAGAAACTCGGCTTGTACGCGAATGTCGCCAGCACGGGCTTGGCTGCCTCCTGCAAACTGCAGCAGCCGCTTCTGACGGCCTGGGTCAGTCCATTGGGCAATGCCGTAACCACGTCCGCTAGCTTGATTCAGGTTGCCCTGCATCCCTCCTTCCAGCGTGC
>Ga0194129_10002370_pt1 | contig 28514 bp, 23 predicted proteins | sample TA2KigCa35mmetaG_FD_150862 | JGI IMG/M metagenome (GOLD analysis project Ga0194129, IMG submission 150862) | Freshwater microbial communities from Lake Tanganyika, Tanzania - TA2015038 Kigoma Deep Cast 35m | ecosystem: Environmental > Aquatic > Freshwater > Lake | place: Tanzania: Lake...
GATCGCGGCCGACTACGCGTCCGACGGCCAGTTGCTCCTGACCGCCGGCGGCGAGAGTCTCCTCTACCGCCCCGGCGACGTGGTCGCCTGGAAAGCGGCCGACGGGGCGCGGGTCGCCGACTTCGCTGGTCACCCCACCGCCGTGTGGGCGGTCGACATCTCCACCGACGGAAAGCTCGCCGCCACGGCCGGCTACGACGGGCTCGTCAAGGTCTGGGACGTGGCCGCGCGGTCCGCCAAGCACGACCTCGCCAAGCACAAGGGTTGGGTGCGATCGCTCGCCTTCTCGCCCGACGGCAGCCGGCTGGCGACGGCTGGCGAGGATGGCACCGTGGTTCTCTGGGACACGGCCAGTGGCGCTGAGGTGAAGACGGTGGCAGCCCATGCCGGAGCGGCCACGTGCGTCGCCTTCGCGCCCGACGGCGGCACGCTCGCCAGTGGTGGCAGCGACAAGCTCGTCAAGCTTTGGGATGCCGCCACCGGGGCCGAGAAGGCCAAGCTCGAGGGGCATGGTGATACGATTTGGGCCGTGGCCTACGCCCCGGATGGCGGCACGTTGGCCAGCTGCGGTGCCGACCGTTCAGTCAGGCTCTGGACGACCGCCGACGGCAAGCCGGCGGCGATGCTCGCGGGTCACAAGGACTGGGTCACGAGCCTCGCCTTCACCGCCGATGGCAAACGGCTCGCGAGTGCCGGCCTCGATGGGGCGATCAAGTTCTGGGACGTGGCTGCCAAGGGTGAGCAGGAAGGGCCCGAGAAGCTGGCCTCGAGCGTCTGGTGCGTGAAGTTCACGCCGGACGGCAAGTCGCTGTTCACCGGCACCCATGCCGGGCCGAAGCTGGTGGCTGTGCCGGCCCCCAAGCTTCTGCCGCCTCCTCCACCCCCGCCGCCGCCCCCCCCGGCGCCTGTGGTGGCCGTCCTCGTGCCGACGGAGTTCAAGAGTTTAGCCGGTGCCAACGGCGCGATCGCGGCGGACGGGGTGGTGATGGTGACGGGCAACCTCGCCAAGGACACCTATACGCTCAAGGCCGCCGTCCCCGCCGGGCCGCGGGTGACGGCCTTCCAGATCGAGGTGCTTCCCGATCCGAGCTTGCCGGCCCAGGGCCCCGGCCGGGCCGGCAACGGCAACTTCGTGCTGACCACGTTCGCCGTCGCCCACGGCCAGCCCGGCGCGGCCGAGACGCCGACGCCGGTGAAGCTGGCTGCCGCGAAGGCGACCTTCGAACAATCGGATTACGTCGTGGCCGGTGCGATCGACGACAAGGCCGAGACGGGCTGGGGCATCCACAATGGTGCGGGCAAGCCGCACACCGCCACCTTCGAAGTGCCCGCCGACGTCACCCTGCCGGCCGGGGCGCCCCTGGCGATCACCGTCGACCAGCAGTACGGCGACGGCACGCACGCCCTCGGCCGCTTCAAGCTGTCGGTCATCCAGGCGGCACCGGCACCGGCCGCCGGGGGCTAGACTGTTGGCTCCGGGCCTGATCCGCTTCCCGGCCGAAGTTCTTTGAAAAACGATTCATGGGCTGCCGTTGTAACACGACGGGCAACGGGCGTCGCCGCTGGTGAATCCCGTGCACCCGAGCGCTCTCAGAAATCCCAGATCAGCATCCTATGAATCGCCAGACACCATTTGTTCGTTGATCGCTCGCGTTCCTTGGTCTCGCCCGCTGCTGGTCGCGCCGGCAGGTTTCACGTTTCGCCCTCACGCCCGGAGGCTGCTCACGCATGATCGCCAAGCATTTTCTCACCGCCGCGGCCGCGACTGTGGTCGTTGCGACCGCCTTCCTCGCCGGTAGCGTCGTGACAAGGGAGGCCGCGGGCCTGCGGCTGCCCGTAGCGAGGGCGGCGTCGTCGCTGGCGGTGGGATCCTTCGCCGTCTGCACCGCCCCCATCGACATGACTACCGAAGGCGTGTTCATCCTCGACTTCGAGACAGGTGACCTGAGCGGTGGGGTGCTCAGTTCGGCCGGCAAGTTCACCACCACTTATCGCTACAACGTGCTCAAGGATCTCGGCTTCAAACCGGGTCAGGTGAAGGAGCCGAAGTTTCTGCTCGTGCCGGGTCGGGTCGCATTCTCGGGCAACGCCGGGAATCGGATGGCCCAAGCGGCGATCTACGTCACCGACGCCGGCACGGGGGTGACGGCGGCGTACGGCATCCCCTGGAACGCCCAGCAGGCGACCGCCGGCAAGCCCGTCTCGGGAGAACTCGTGCTCCTCGACGTGGCCCGGCCGCGGGGCGGTGCGGGCGGGGCCCCGTGAGCAGCCACGCGGCCGCCGCCGCGCGATGGATCACCGTCAACGGGCTCGACCGGCCGCTGCCGGAGGCCGGATCGCTGGCGGCGGTGCTCGACGAGGCCGGGCTCTCCGGCCGGCCCGTGGCCGTGGAGGTGGACGGTGCCGTGGTGTCACGGGAGCGGTTCGGCGAACGTTCGTTGCGCGGTGGAGAGCGGATCGAGATCGTGACCTTCGTCGGGGGAGGCTGACGTGACGGAAGGAGCGCCGCAGCGGACCGTCGTGGCCCCGGCCGACGCGCCCCTGTGCGTGGCGGCCGTGCAGCTCATGAGCCGCCTCGTGGTCGGGACCGGCAAGTACGCGACCTACGCCGAGATGGCCCGCTGCCTCGAAGCCTCCGGCACCGACTGCGTGACGGTGGCCGTGCGGCGGGAGCGACTGGTCAACGCGGCGGGCGAAAACATTCTCGACCATCTGGATGTGTCCCGGTATCGCCTCCTGCCGAACACGGCCGGCTGCTACTCGGCCGACGACGCCGTCCGCGTGGCCCGCCTGGGGCGGGAGTTGCTCCGCGACATGGGCAGCAAGTCGGCCGACTGGGTGAAACTCGAGGTGCTGGGTGATCGGCGGACGCTGCTGCCCGATCCCGTGGGCACGCTCGTCGCCACCGAGCGACTCGTCGCCGACGGGTTCACGGTGCTGGTCTACACGAGCGACGACCCCGTCATCGCCCGCCGCCTCAAAGAACTCGGCGCCGCCAGCGTGATGCCGGCCGGCAGCCCGATCGGATCCGGCCAGGGCATCCTCAACGCCAACAATCTGCGACTCTGTCTCGAGTACCTGAAGGACGGGGATCCCGGCTATCCCGTGATCGTGGACGCCGGGGTGGGCACCGCCAGCGACGTGGCCGAGGCGATGGAGCTCGGCGTCGATGGCGTGCTCCTCAACACGGCGATCGCCCAGGCGGCTGATCCGGAACGGATGGCGCGGGCGATGCGTGACGCCTGTGCAGCCGGCCGCAACGCCTTCCTGGCCGGACGGATCCCGCGGCGCCGCTATGCCAGCGCCTCCAGCCCGGACGACGGACGCGTCACGTGAGGCCGCCGCCATGCTCGCCACCCGCATCATCCCCTGCCTTGACGTCGATCGGGGCCGCGTCGTCAAGGGCACGCGGTTTCTCGATCTCGTCGACGCGGGTGATCCCGTCGAGGTGGCGGCCCGGTACGAGGCGGAGGGTGCCGACGAACTGGTGTTCCTCGACATCACGGCGAGTCACGAGGGCCGCGACATCATGCTCGACGTCGTTCGCCGCGTCTCGGAGACAGTGTTCATGCCGTTTACCGTGGGGGGCGGCATCCGCACGCTCGACGACGCCTGTCGGCTCGTGCAGGCCGGGGCGGAGAAGGTGAGCATCAACTCGGCGGCCGTGCGGACGCCGGAACTCGTCAAGGCCGTGGCGGACCGGCTCGGAAGCTGCGCCACCGTGGTCAATATCGACCCCAAGCGGGTCGTGCGCGATGGCCGCGCGGCATGGGAGGTGTTCGTCAACGGCGGTCGCGTGCCGACCGGCCTGGAGGCGGTGGACTGGGCCCACCGCGTCGAGCAGCTCGGTGCTGGCGAGATCGTGCTGACCTGCATGGACCGCGATGGCACGCGCGACGGCTACGATCTGGAGATGACCGCCGCCGTCAGTCGGGCGGTCGGCATTCCCGTGGTGGCCAGCGGCGGGGCGGGGCGGCCCGAGCACCTGGCCGACGCCGTGCAACGCGGAGGGGCCGATGCGGTGCTGGCCGCTGGCATCTTCCACTTCGGAGAGTGTACGATCCGCGAGGTCAAGGAACTCTTCCTGCGGCGGGGCCTGCCGATCCGGCCGCCGCGGCGATGAGCGGCCCGCGACCCCTCACCCGCGCACCCCTCCATCCCGCCATGTCCACGATCGAGACCACGCCTCCGCAGCCGACCGGCAACGGGTTGGGTTCCCAATCGCGGCTCGAGATCGACCGGCTCTTCGAGGCCCTCGTGCGTTTCAAGGGGAGCGACCTGCACCTCAAGGTCGGCCAGCCCCCGATCGTCCGGGTGAAGGGCTCCCTGACGCCGCTCAGGGCCCCTCGCATCGACGACGACCAGATGGCGAGATTCTGTCTGCCGATGCTCGACGATCGTCGCCGGCGGATTCTTGAGGCCGACGGTGGTTGCGACTTCGCCCACGTGGCGACCATTGACGGCGTCCGCTGGCGGTTTCGTGTCAACCTGCTCACCCAGCAGGGCTCGCTCGGGCTGGTGGCCCGCCGCGTCAACAACTCGATCCCCGACTTCAAGAGCCTGTACCTGCCGCCGGCCATCGAACGATTCTGTGGCTATGAGCAGGGGCTGATCCTGCTGACCGGCGTGACCGGCTCGGGTAAGAGCACGACGATCGCGTCGATGCTGCAGTTCATCAACCAAAACTACCGCAAGCACATCCTCACGCTGGAAGATCCGATCGAGTTCGTGTTTACCGAGGACAAGAGCCTAATCAACCAGCGGGAGATCGGCCAGGACGTGAGGGATTTCGGCATCGGCTTGAAGCATGCCGTGCGGGAGGACCCCGACATCATCCTCGTCGGCGAGATGCGCGACGAGGAGACCTTCATGACGGCCATCCAGGCCGCGGAGACGGGCCACCTGGTGTTCGGCACGATCCACGCCTCCAGTGCCGCCACCACGATCTCCCGCATCCTCGACCTCTTTCCGGAAGAAATGCACTCCGCCCTTCGCAGCGCGATTGCCTTCAACATGAAGGGCATCGTGGCCCAAAAGCTGATCCGGGCCGAGGGCTCCAAGGCAAAGGAACTCGGCGTCTCCCGGGTGCCCGTCGTCGAGATCATGTTCTTCGACGTGATGGTGCGAAAGTACGTCCTCGAAGGGCAGGACGAGCAACTACCCGACCATATCCGCAAGTCGCACCGTGACGGCATGCAGGACTTCACCGCCAGCCTCATGAGCCTGATCGACCAGGATCTCATCGATCGCAAGGATGCCCTCGAGATCGCCCCCAACCGGGAAGCGTTGACCATGGCCCTCAAGGGCATCGGGGTGTCGTGATGGCGCGCTGGCAACGGTTCAACCGGTTTGACCGGTTCGACCGGTGGTCGATCGCGACCCTCGCCGCCACGCCGGTGGCGACGGATGCGATGGCCGGCGAGGCCGACTGGCCCTCGGTCACGGCGCCGCTGCCTGCCGACTGGCGGGGGCGGGGTGGCGGGATCGCCGTCGCCTCCGCGGTGATCTGGTGGCTGGTGGTGCTGGCCTGGGTGCGGACGGTCGATTGGGTGCACCGTGACGCCACGAAGCACGGCATCGCGCCGGCCTTCTGGAGTTCGGTGTGCGGCCTGCCGCTGCCGCTGACCGCGCTGGTCGCCTGGTGGATCCGCTCGCTCGCCGCCGGGATCGCGCTCATGGTGCTGGCCTGGCTCGTGCCGGTTGGGGTGTACGCCTTCTTCCGGAATCGCCGTGTCACCGACAGCGAGCGAATCCTCACTCCCGGACATGGCCGCCGCATCGTCGCCAGACTGCTCGCCCCACTGGGCATCGAGATTTCCGAATCAGTGCGGGAGGAGGAGGTGCTGCCGAAGGTGGAACTCGCAGCCCTCGGCGGCAAGGACGAGGCCGAGAACAAGGCGCGTCTGACCGCGGCCCAGGCGGCAGTCGGCTTCGAGGAGTTCCGCCGGCAGATGCTGGCGGCCGTCGTCGCCCGCGCCGCGACCGCGGTGATCGAAGTGGCATCCGACACGACCGTGCGGCACGAGGTGGATGGTGTCTGGGGCAAGCCCCGGGTGCGGCAGCCCCCCCGCAGCCGCAAGGAGAAGGAGGCCTGGGTCGAGGTGCCCCCTTCCAGTCGGGACGTCGGCGAGGCGGTGGTGGCGGCGGGCCGCGCGGTCTGCGGCCTGGCGGCCGGGGCTGGCACCGGCCGGTTCGCGGTCCGGGTCGATGGCAGGCCGCGGAACGCGAGGCTCACGCTCCGCACGGAGAGGGGCGTTCGTCAGGCCGTCATCCAGATCGAGTCTTCCGACGCCGTCTTCAAGCGACTGGTCGATCTGGGCATCCCGGAGCCGGTCGCCGCCCGGCTCGGTGAACTGGTGGCCGCCGAACGGGGGCTCGTGCTGCTCTCGTCGCCGCTCGGTGGCGGCCTGACCACGACCTTCGATCTGGTCGTCGAGTCGGCCGATCGTCTGCTTCGCGACTTTATCTCGATCGAGGACGCCGCCCGTCCGCCCCGCGAGATCCAGAACGTGAAGCCTGTCCGCTACGACGCTCGCACCGGTGTCACGCCCGTCGCCGCCCTGGCCGATGCGCTGCGGGAATATCCCTCCGCGATCGTTTCCCGTGATGTCCGGGACAAGGATCTCGTCGTGGAGCTCGTGCGGCTGGCGGCCGAGGGAAAGTTCGTTGTCATGAGTGTCAAGGCCTCCGACGCCGTTGAGGCGGTGACCCGCGTGCTGTCCTGCGGCGTGCCGCCGCAGCAGCTCGGAGCGACCCTGTTGGGATCGCTTTCGCAGCGGCTGGTCCGGCGGCTCTGCGTGAAGTGTCGCGAGGAGACGCCGCCACCGCTCCAGTTGCTCGCGCGGCTGAAGCTGACGGCCGAGCAGTTGCCCCACATCCGCAAAGCTTCCGACGCCGGCTGCCGGCTCTGTCAGGGATCGGGGTATCTCGGTCGCACGGGACTGTTCGAACTGGCCAGCGGCGCGACGTTGCGGCGGGCGGTGGCCGGCGGCGGCAGTCCGGAGCAACTCGCGCAGGCGGCGGCCAAGGACGGGATGCGGCCGCTGCGTGACGCCGCCATGCAGCTCGTCGTCGATGGCGTGACGTCACTCGAAGAAGTCCAGCGGGCCCTGACCGGCAAGGGCGGTGCCGCCGGGATGCTGCCGCCGGCCGCCGACAAGCCGCCCGCTGCAGCGGGGCAGGCCGCGGCCGGCCGGCCGGCGGGAGGAGGGAAGAACCCATGATCCTGAGCCTCGTGCTGCTGGGAATCTTCGTCGCCGTGACGTTCGCACTGTGGCGGGAGGGCACCTGGAGCGCGGTCATCATGCTGCTCGACGTGCTCCTCGCCGCCACCCTCGCAACGGCCTGGTATCCAGCGGTGGTGGCCCGCCTCGAGCCGATGTTCGCCTCCTTCACCTACCTGCTCGATTTCCTGGCACTGCAGGGGCTGTTCTGTCTGCTGGTGCTCGTGTTTCGTGAGGTCACCGACCGCATCTCTGGGACCAGGGTGAAGTTTCGTCGGCCGGTCGAACTGGTGGGGGGGCCGCTGGTCGCGATGCTCACCGGCTGGGTGATGGTCTGTTTCACCGCCGCTTCCTTGCACACGGCGCCTGTGCCGCGGAACGTCGTCCAGCCGACGCCGGAAGCCAGGATGTTGTTCGAGATCGCACCGGACCGCCGCTGGCTCGCCTGGGTGCGCGGGTCGTCGATCCGCGGCCCCTTCGCCGCTCCGGCCGCCGCCTTCGATCCAGACGCCGACTTCGTGCTCCGCTACGCCGACCGCCGCCATGCGCTCGAAAGAGAGCAGCAGCTGCGGGTGCGGGCCAAGTGACCGGACGAGCCGCGGCTGTGGGGGATGGCGGCATGACCGACGAGCGGCTTGCGGGCGAGGTTGCCGGGTATCGCCCGGTGAGCGGGTTGGCCGTGGCGGCGCTGCTGGCCGGCGCCGGGTCGGCACTCGTGCTCTTCACCCCGCTGGCCGCGGTTCTGCCGCTGTTGGCGATCACGATGGCCGGGGCGGCGCTGGTCGACCTCCGCCGCCACGAAGGGCGTCGGGCTGGGCGTCCGCTGGCCCTGATCGGGCTGGCGCTGGCGATCGGTTTCTCGGCCCAAGCCGTCGCCGCCGCGATCGTCGAGGAGCGGATCATCCGCGGCCGGGCGTCCGCGACGGCACGGGCCTGGGTCGATGCGATCCGGGAGGAGCGTTTCGCCGACGCGCTGAACCTCTGCGGCCCCTCGGCCCTGCCGCTTCCCCTGCGCGAGTCGCGCGGGCCGCCGCCACCGGGGGGCGATCGGCAGGCGGTTTTCGAATCGCTGCCGTCGGTCGCGGCGGTGCGCGGTTGCCGCGACGCGTCGCCGCCGATCCTGCTTCGGCGTGGATCGGCTGCCGATGCGTGGGTCGCGTGTGTCGTGCTCGACCGATGCGACCGGGCGGGTGAGGCGGTCACCCTGCGGCTCGGGCCGCAACTGGTCACCCGCGACGGCGGCGCAGTGGAGCGGTGGCTCGTGACCGGTCTCGAGGTCACCGACTGACGCCACTCCCACGTGAGCCCCGCGCGTGGCCAGGAGGAGCGGCCCTCAGCCGCCTCCGGGAAAGCAGCGGATGGCGTCGATCGAGCGAGTCCCGGCGGCCAGCATCACCAGCCGATCGAAACCGAGCGCCGCCCCCACCCCGTCGGGCATCGTGGGACCGTGTGCTGCGAGCAGGCGCTGTGGGACGGGCAGTTCCAGGTGGCCGTCCTTTCGCCGTATCTCGTTGGCCGCGTCGATGCGACGGGCGAGCGGCTCGCGAGCGGGATCCTCCTCCCAGCCGTTGGCGACTTCCACGCCTCCCACGAAGAGTTCGAACCGACGGGCCGAACGGCCCTCCGCGTCGAGCCGTGCGAAGGCCGACTGGCATGGCGGCCACGCCTCGAGCATCAACGGGGCGTCGAGTCCGAGCCGAGGCTGCACGACCTCGGCGAGCACCAGCTCGAAGGCCCGGTCGAAGGCTTCCGGTTCCGGCAGCGCCGCGAGTCCCGGCGGAGGGGTCGTGCCCGACCGGACGGCGGCGGCAAGGAGTGCGCCCGCGGTGCAGGAGAGCGGATCAACCCCTGCATGCTCGCCGAAGGCCGCCGTGCAGGTCGTGCGGACGATTCCCCGGGTGCCGAGCACCGCCGCACAGAGCCGCGCGAGCAGATCCGCGGCGTCGTCGAGCGTCGTTCCGGGGGCGTACCACTCGAGGATCGTGAACTCGATGTCGTGCTGCAGGCCGCGTTCCCCGTCGCGAAAGGCAGGCGCGAACTGGTAGATCGGGCCGGATCCGGCGGCCAGAAGTCGCTTCATCAGGTTTTCGGGACTGGCCTGGAGCCAGCGGGTGGCGGGGTCACCGGCGACCCGCACCGGGAGCGGGTCGATATGCGCCTCCGGCAGCACCTCGGCCGCCAGCACCGGCGTGTCGACCTCCAGGAAACCGGCCGCGTCGAACAGCTCGCGGATCGCCCGTCGCACCGAGGCCCGCAGCTCGAGAACCCCACGGCTCTCCATCACCTCAGGATTCCCCCGATCGCAACGCGGCGAGCCGTTCGGCCGCTTCGCGGAAGACCAGCACCGGGCAGGGCGCGCGGCGCACGATCTGTTCGGCAACGCTGCCCATCAACAGCCGCGTCAGTCCCGTCCGGCCGTGCGTGCCCATCACGATCATCTCGCAATCGGCTTCACTGGCGATCCGCACCACCTCGCCAGCCGGATCCCCCATTATCAGCCGGTGCTCGAAGGGCACGTCGGCCGCGCGAGGCTTGACGGTCTCGAGCATCTTCTGGATCCGCTCCGAGTTGGGCTCGGGAAGCCCGTAGTAGAGTTCGCCGCCCCCGTAGGCCAGGGGCGGCTCCTCGACGTGGACGATCAGCAGGCTGCACCCCGACTGCTTCGCGATCGCCTCGGCGTGGACGAGGGCCGCGTCGCTGGCCGTGGAGAAATCGGTCGGAAAGAGAATCGTCTTCGCGGCCATGGGCGGACCTCGCGCTGACACCTCGATTCGGTGACGGGATTCTAGCGGCCGGTCAACCGTCGGGCGAAACAGGCCGGTGCCCGCGTCACCGCAGCCGCATGCCCGGCAGGGCACCCGCATCGGGCGCGAGCAGGAACACGCCTTCGACACCTGCGCCGCTGGCGGCCACCACCATGCCTTCACTGAGTCCGAACTTCATCTGCCGGGGAGCGAGGTTGGCCACGACCACCACCAGCCGGCCGACGAGCGTGGCTGGTTCATGGAAACCCTTGATACCGGCGAACACGGTCCTCCGCACGTCCCCGCCGAGACTGACGTTGAGCTTGAGGAGCTTGCGTGCCTCAGGCACTTCCTCGGCAGTCACGATGCGGGCCACGCGGAGGTCGACCTTCGTGAAGTCGTCGATCGTGCACTCGGCGGCGAGCGGCTCGGCGGCAAGCGGCCCGGTGGGATCGGCGGGCGACTGGGGCGTTGGTTCCATCTTGAGTCCTCCTGCGGTGGCGGATGGTGGGGAGTCGGGTGGCCGGGAGGCGGCGAGCATCGCGTCGACCTGGCCGCGGTCCACCCGTTGGGCGAGCGGCGTGAACCGTCCCACGGGGACGCCGGCGAGGGGCCGCCCCGCCTCGTCCCACGAGCGGATCGGGCCGCCGACCAGGTTGCCCGCCTGCTCGGCGAGCCCCGGCATGACCGGGGCCAGGTAGACGGCCAGCTGGCGAAACAGGTTGAGGGCGACGCTGGCGACCTCCTGCAGCCGGGCGGCTGCCGCCGGTCCCGCCTTGGCGAGTTTCCAAGGCTGCTCGGCGTCGACGTAGGCATTGGCCCGGTCGGCCGCCTGCATGATCAGCCGCATCGCGCGGGCGTAGTCGCAGGCCTCGTAGGCGGTCGCGATTGCGTCACCATCGGCCGCAGCGGCGGCGAACAGCCCGCCGTCATCGGGATAATCCGCCGACAGACCCGTCGCCTCGAGCCAGCGGGCCGTCCGGCTGGCGAGGTTCGCCACCTTGCCGACGACGTCGGCGTTGACCTTGGCGGCGAACTCCTCCAGGTTGAGATCGAGGTCGTCGATGCCCCCCGAGAGCTTCGCCGCGTAGTAATACCGCAGCATCGCGGGATCGAGGTGGTCGAGGTACGTGCGGGCCATGATGAAGGTGCCGCGGCTTTTCGACATCTTCTGCCCGTCGACCGTCAGGAAGCCGTGGATGCGGACCTTCGTCGGCAGGGCGAGGCGGGCGGACTCGAGCATCGCCGGCCAGAAGAGCGTGTGAAAATAGACGATGTCCTTGCCGATGAAGTGGTGGATTTCTGCGCGCGGACACCCCGCCTCGTCGCGGCCCCACCAGTCCTCGAGGCGGCCGCCGTGCACCGCACACCATTCGTCGGTCGCCGCCAGGTAGCCGATCGGCGCGTCGAACCAGACATACCAGAAGTGGCCCGGCGCATCGGGGATCTCGAAACCGAAGTAGGGGGCCGGTCGCGAGACATCCCAGTCCCGCAGCGGCTCGCCGAGGAAGTGGCCGGCCAGGTAGTTGGCGATCCGCGGATCGACGGCCCCGGACGCACTCGTCCAGGAGGCGAGGAAGTCGTGCAGGCTCTCAATGGTCACGAACAAGTGCTCGGCAGAGCGCAGCTCCGGCGTGGCGCCGGAGAGCGTGCTGGCAGGGCAGACCAGGTCGGCCGGCGCGTAGGTGGCGCCGCACTGCTCGCAGGAATCGCCATACTGGTCCGCCGCGCCGCACTTCGGGCAGGTGCCCTTCACGAACCGGTCGGCGAGAAACACGCCGGCCTCCGGATCGTAGAGCTGCCGCACCTGTCGGCTGACGATCAGTCCACGGTCACGCAGCGCCCGCCAGACGTCGCCGCACCGTCGGCGGTTGGTGGGGCTGTCGGTCGATCCGTAGTGGTCGAAGGCCACCTGGAAGCCGGCGAAGTCGGCCAGGTGGGCCTCTCGCATCGCCGCCACGAGGTCCTGCTCGCTGCGGCCCTCCGCACGGGCCCTGATCATGATCGCGGTGCCGTGCGTGTCGTCGGCGCAGAGGTAGATCACCCGATGACCGCGGAGTTTCTGGAACCGCACGAAGACGTCGGTCTGGATGTACTCGACGAGGTGCCCAAGGTGGATGTGCCCGTTGGCGTAGGGCAGCGCCGAGGTGACCAGGATGCGGCGCGGAGCGGCGGCGGGCATGGGCGTCGCGGTGAGTTGGGATGGGCGAGGCGGATTGTAGAAAGCGGCAAGCCCATGGGGGAACAGCGATCTCCACGGCGGCTGGGCAAGGGCGGCACTACTCCAAAGTGGGCTTGTGGCACCGGCGACGGCGGGCCACTATCCCGCCCCCGCCGGATCGGTCGAGATTTCGACGGGTCGGCGCCGGTGGCGCGTGAAGTATGCGGAGAGAAGGATGACGAACCTGCCACGGTATTCGGCCGGTGTCACGGCCGCCCTGCTCTGTTGTCTCGCCACCGCCGGGGCGGGCGAGCCGGCCGCCGGCCGCCAGCCGGCTGCCGCGGCGGCGGCGGGCGACGTGGTGCTGCTCGACTTCGCGGCGTCGTGGTGCGGCCCCTGCCGCCAGATGGCCCCGATGCTGGCGGAAATCGCAGCCGCCGGCTGGTTAGTGCGACGCGTCGATGTCGACCATGAACCCGATCTCGTCCGGCGGTTCGGCGTGACGGGAGTGCCCTGCTACGTGCTACTGGTGAAGGGGCAAGAGACCGGCCGCATCCACGGTGCGACCACGCGGGTCGAACTCGAACGACTACTCGCCGGAAGCGCGGCGCCCCTGGGTGGCCGTCCCGCGGTGGCGGCCGCTGCCCCGCCGGCCGTTGACGCCGGCATTCCGCTGCCCGTCAGCCGGGCCGGCGGCCCGTTGGCGACCGAGCCCCCGCCCCCCACCCGTCCGGAACCGACCGTCGTCGCCGTCGAACCGCCGCCGGCGGTGGTCCCTGCGGCCGCGACCCTGGCCCCGGCGGCGGCCGCCGCCAGTCCGCCCCGCCGTGACGCGCTCGAGCAGAAACTCATGGCGGCCACCGCGCGGTTGCGGGTCGAAGCGGGCGGCGGCGTGTCGTGGGGCACGGGGACCGTCATCGACTGCCGGCAGGGAGAGGCGTTGATCCTTACCTGCGGCCACATCTTCCGCGACTCCGAGGGCAAGGGCCGCGTGGAGGTCGACCTCTTCGCCCCAGGCGGGCCGCGGGGCGTCGCCGGCCAGGTCATCGCCTGGGATCTGCGGCGCGACCTGGCCCTCGTCAGCATCTTCACCGACGCCACGATCGAGGCGGTGCGGGTGGGGTCGCCCGACCGGCGAGTGCAGCCCGGCGAGCCCGTGGTAACGGTGGGCTGCAACGGCGGGGCGGATCCGACGATCCACCACAGCCGCATCACGGCGGTCGACAAATACCTCGGGCCGGCCAACGTGCAGGTCGCCGGCCAGCCGGTCCAGGGACGCAGCGGCGGCGGCCTGTTCGCCATCGACGGCACGCTGATCGGCACCTGCAATGCGGCCGATCCGGCCGACAACGAGGGGCTCTTCGCGGCGCTGCCGGCCATCCAGGAACAACTCGAAGAGGCCGGCCTCGGCTTCGTGTACCGCAACGTCTATCCCAGCGGTGGCCTCGACGGCCTGGCCGTGGGCGGCTCGGGGCACGTGCCGGCGATGCCGGACGAGATGCCGCGGGTGTCCTTCGATCGCCGCGACCGGGCCGACGCCCTGCCGACGGCTTCGTCCGGCCAGGGGGCCGCGGCCACACCGACGCCCGCCACGACGGCGGCCGACCCGCGCCCCGCGCACGCCGCAGCCGTCGTCGATCAGCCGCCGCTGAGCCCGGGCGAGCAGGCGCTGCTCGACCACGTGCGTCGCCACGACGGCAAGGCCGAGGTGATCTGCATCGTGCGGCCGCACGACGCGGTCGGCAATGCCAGCGAGGTGTTCGTGCTCAACGACGCTGGCGGCGACTTCGTCGACCATCTGGCCCGCGCCCACCGGACAGCCGGTTCGACCACGCCCGCGGCCGCGACGTCGGCTACTCCGACACTTCGACGGTGACCGGCAACGCGTTGACCGACTCGCGTGCGGTGCGGCCGGCGCGGCCGGTGGCATGAATCGTCACGCTTCCCCGTCCCAGCATCGCCGCCGGCACGTCGAGCGAGCCGGTTCCGGCGCGCAGGCGGCCGAGCATACGGCCGGTCGCGAAGACGAGCACGCCCTCGAGCTTCTCGCCCTCGAGCGAGACGGTCACCGTCCCATCGACCGGCACCCGCCGCGGCGTGACCGACATCACCAGGGTGCGGCCGTGGTTGGAGAACATGACGGGAATCACGACGCGGCCCTGGGTCTCGACGGGTGAGGCGGCGATCGCCACCACCCGCAGTTCGTGATGGCCGTCGGCGAGCGTCGTCGTGTCGATCGTCAGTGTTCCGCCCGGGCCGCAGGAGTCGACCCGCACGCCATCGACGAACAGCTCGAAGCGGTCGCACTCCCCACCATCGGGCAGGCTGGCCCGGGGCGCGATCGCGACGGTGCCCGACAGGACGCCGCCGGCGGTGAGCAGCTCGTCGCCGTCGGCCAACGTGGCCTCGACACGCGGGATCGTCGCCCACGGCTGGCAAAGCGGGTCGCCCACGACCAGGAGTTGGTAGGGAGAGTTCACCGACTGGTAGAAGGCCTCGACGAGGTTCGCGCCGCGGCAGTAATGGACGTGGATCCCGGCGTGCGGGAACTTCGCCTGGATCGAATAGGGCTCGACCACGGTGCCGCTGGAGCCGGCGGCCCCGGCGCGGATGAAATGTGAGAGCGGTGTCTGGGACGAGCTCGGCGTGAAGATCGCCCCAAAGCTGGTCAGATTCTCGCAGATCGCCCCGGGCAGGATCGTGCTGCCGCTGGCCGGCCACTCGAACGTCGGCGTTCCGGTCATCAGCCCCGCCACGTCCTTCTTCCCCTGGGGCAGCACGCCCGACACGATCTCGGCCTTCACGCCCAGCGTTGCGAGCGCCTTGACGGTGGCGGGGAACACGCCGGAACGGGTCAAGGTGCGGAAGTCGCCGTTGGTCATCAGGTAGATCGTGCCGGCGGGTTTCGAGCCATCGGCGGACGCAGCCCGCTTCAGCGAGGCAGCCACTTCGTGAACGGTGTTACCGCGGCCCGTTGTCACGCCCAGCATCACCGCCAAGAGATAGCGGCCGCCTCCCGCCTCCAGGAGTCGGCCGTCGGGGCCCCAGCCGTACCAACTCCGGAACCCGACCGTCTCGACGGGCACGCCGTCGCTGCCCAGCGGTCGGTAGTAGTCGTTGCTCTGGGGTTCGAGCCAGTTCGGACCGCCGTCGAGGGATTGGAAGAGCATCGTCATCCCGGTCAGCGAGGCGGAGGGGAAGGTGTCGAGCTTGGCCACCTCGGGTGGCAGCGAGTCGCGGTAGTCGACCCGCCAGGGGAAGTCGGCCGAGTAGGCGATGCAGTCGATTTGCACAGCGAGTCGCCGCGATGCGATGCCCTTGAGGACCGGGCCGAGGATCTCTTCCCGGAAACGGTCGAGCGGCACGGCCTCCTTGCTGCCGGCCCACGGCAGCATGAAGACGTTGATCGGCGGAATGCCGCGGGCCGCGACGTAGGCGTTGGCCACGGCGATGCTGTCGTTGCTCGTGGGATTGACGACCAGGAAGACATTTTCCGGCCCGCCACCGGCCCAGACCGCGCGGGCGAGCGACAGCATGCCGAGCACGGCCACGCCACCCCATAGGGTTGCGTGTGGACGCCGCCGATAGAGAGTGCCGCGCATATGGAACAAGATGGGAAAAGAGACTCAAGGCCCCTCGCGTCCGGAGTTTACCAGACCGTCTGTGCCGGTTGTGTCCTGGCGCGAGGATGGCGGTCATCCCGGAGCGATCACCGTGCGGGGATGCTCCGCGTGGCATGGCCCGCCTTGCCGCAGGTGTGGCGGGCTTTCGTTCCCGCCAGGTAGACTGCGGTGCAGCAGCGATGATCAGGCCGGAGGCCTACGCGCCGGTGATGTTCTCCCGCCTGTGGCACAACCCATGACCGCGAAGTCCCTCGTCGTGCTCGTCGCCCTGCTCGTGCTCGCCCCGCTGTCGGCGGCACGGTCTGATGCCGCCGATGCGTTTTCCGGCACGCGGTCCCGGGCTCACCTGGAGGCGGTCTGCGACCTCGGGCCACGGCCCAGCGGGTCGGACGCGATGCGGCGGCAGCGAGCGATGCTCACCGAGCATTTCCGCTCGGCCGGGGCCGTCGTGACGGGCCAGGCGTTCCGGATCCGCGATCGCCACTCCGGTCAGCCCGTCCACATAGAGAACCTGGTGGTCGTCTGGCATCCGGACCGCGCTGAGCGAATCCTGGTGGCGGCGCACTACGACACGCGGCCATTTCCGGACCGCGACCCCGTCGATCCGCGCGGGGTCTTCATCGGGGCCAACGATGGGGCCAGCGGCGTGGCCGTGTTGATGGAGATGGCACGCTGCATGCGGGAACTGTCTGGGCCGGGCGTCGATTTCGTCCTGTTCGATGCCGAGGAATACGTGGTCGGGCCGCGGGATCCCTACTGCCTCGGGTCGACCTATTTCGCCCGCCAGTATGCGGCGGCCCGTCGCGAGGGCACGGGACCGACGTACCGCTGCGGCGTGGTGCTCGACATGATCGGGGACCGTGACCTCGCGATCTGGCAGGAACAAAAGAGCGTTTCCTGGCCCGACACCAAGCCGATCGTCGACTCGATCTGGGCCGTCGCCGCCCGCCTGGGGGCGAGGCAGTTCGTGCCGCGCCCGTTGCACGAGGTGGAGGACGACCACGTGCCGCTCCGCACCATCGGCCGCATCCCGACCTGCGACATCATCGACTTCGACTACCCGGTCTGGCATACCACCCGCGACGTGCCCGCCGCCTGCTCGGCCGAGTCGCTCGAGACGGTGGGCCGTGTGATGCTGGCCTGGCTCCGTGAGCAGCGGTGAAGTGATGACCTGCGTCGAATCGGCCCGCGTGCCCCTCGTGGTGCCAGACGTCGGCACGGGGCCGGTGCCCGTGGCGGTCTCGCTGTGGCTGGTTCCGACCGGTGCGGCCGTGCTCGCCGGTGATCGCGTCTTGGAGTTGATCGCCGGTGGCGCGACCATCGACCTGGAAGCCCCCGTCGCCGGCCGACTCGTCGTCCAGTTGGTGGACGAGGACCAGGTGGTGTCGGTCGGCACCGTCGTGGCGGAGTTCGAGGCGATCGCATGACGTCCGACGACACGGCGGCGGCCCGGGCCGGTGGTTCCCCGTCGGCCGTCGTCTGGGGGCTCGCGATCGGTGGTGGCCTGGGCATGTTCCTCTGCCAGCCGCCGGCCGACCTCTGGCCGTTGGCCTGGCTCGCACCGCTGCCCTGGCTGGCCCTGGTGACCGACCCGCGGCACGCGGCCGTGCGGCCGTGGCTGACGGCCTGGGCAGGCGGACTCGCCTACTGGCTGCCGGCCATCCATTGGCTGCGGCTGCCGCACCCGGCGACGGGCATCGGCTGGGTGGTCCTGTCGGCCTACCTGGCCTGCTACGCGCCGCTCTTCATCTGGGCGGCGCGACGCCTCGTGCACCACTGGCGGTGGCCACTGGTGCCGGCGTCGGTGGTGGCCTGGCTCGCCTGCGAACACCTTCGTGGCCGCCTGCTCGGCGGCTTCACGCTGGCCGGACTCGGCCATACCCAGTGGCGGTGGACGACGCTGATCCAGGCCGCCGACGCGGTCGGTGAGGTCGGCGTGGCGGGGATCGTGATGGCCGGCGCGGCCGGTGTGGCTTCGGTCCTCTCGGCGGCGCTTGGGCGGACGGCGGTTCGGCGCGCCTTCGCCGATGTCGCGGTGGCTGTCGCCGTCCTGGCTGCAAGCCTGGCCTATGGCCAATGGCGGCTGGCCACCGCCCCGCGACCCGCCCACCCGCCGCTCGACGTGCTGCTCGTGCAGGGGTCGATCGACACCGAACTTAAGCACGATCCCGAATCGGCGTCCGCCGTGCTCGCGGAGTACGACGACCTCACGACGGCGGCTCTCGACGCGGCGGGGCAGCCACGACTCCCGGATCTGATCGTGTGGCCCGAGACGATGTGGCGGTGGGGGCTCGTGGAGCTTGACCCTGCGGAGCTCCTGCCGGCCGCCGTGCTCGACGAACTGATCGGTCCGCCCGTGGCCGACGAGCTGGCGGGGTCTGCCGATCGCCAGGCCAGGGGCCGCGAAGCCCTGGCCCGGCAACGCTTTGACGCTCTGGCCGCCCGGGCCCGTCGCTACGGGACCAACTGGGTCGTCGGACTGGATCGGCAGCGGATCACGCCCAGCGCGGTGTCCGGCGCCGAGCATTACAACGCGGCGCTCGTGCTGGATGCCGCGGGTCGGCGGCTGGCCTGCTATGACAAGATGTACCCGGTGATGTTCGGCGAGTACGTGCCGCTGGCCGACCGGTTCCCATTCCTGTACCGCCTCACGCCGCTCCCGGCGGGCCTCACCGCCGGCACGACACCGGTCGCCGTCGAGATCGCAGGTTTCGACGTCGCGCCGACGATCTGTTACGAGACCGCGCTGCCCGCCGCGATTCGGACGATCGTGCGCCGACTCGCGGCTACGGGCAGGCGGCCCGATGTGCTCGTCAATCTCACCAACGACGGCTGGTTCTGGGGTTCGAGCGAACTCGACATGCACCTGGCGGCGGGGATCTTCCGGGCCGTCGAGGTTCGCACACCCCTGGTGATCGCGGCCAATACCGGATTCTCCGCCTCCATCGACGGCTCGGGCCGCCTGCTGGCCCGCGGGCCGCGAAGGGCCAAGGCCGTTCTGCGGGTGGCCGTGCATCCGGACGGCCGCGGGAGCCCCTGGCTCTCCCTGGGGACCCTGCCGGCCTGGCTGACCCTGGCGGTCGTGGCGATGCTGGCGATGGAACGGCTCGTGGGGTTGCGGCTTGCCTCGCCTGTGCCCGGTGGCCGACAATGACGACCCTGGCAGATGTTCGGACCGCGTTTCGCCCCCCGGCGCTGAGGCAGGCAGATGAACATCATCGGCAAGATCTTCCTGTTCGCCGTCTTCATCATGAGCCTCGTGCTCATGACCTTCGCGGGGGCGATCTACTTTTCGCACGTCAACTGGAAGGAAGAGGTCGAGCGGGCGCCCGAGGCCTGCCTGCCGGGCCAGAAGCCCGGCCTTCGTCACCAGCTCCTGGAGGCCGAGGCCGAGGAGAAGAAGCTCAAGGCGCAGATCAACCGGCTCATGGAGCGGGTCGCAGAGTCGGAGAAGGCCCGCGACGAGGTGGTCTCCAAACTGCAGTCAGCCATCGTCCAGAAGAACGGCGAGTTGACCGGCCTGAAGGCGGAGAAGGAGAAGCGGGAAGAGGATCAACGCAAGCTGACGGCCGACATGGAGAAGATGACCGACGACCTGCGGGAGGCACGGGCCCTCGTCGAACGGCTCTCCAAGCAGGTGTCGGGCCAACAGGCCAAGGTTGATTCCCAGGTCGACCGGTCGGCGGAGCTGTCGGCCCAGCTGGCGGAGACGAAGTCGTTCCTGGCGATCGCCGAGGAGCGCAAGGAGCAACTGGAGAAGCAGCTCGTCAACGCCCGCCTGCTACTGAAGCAAAGCGGCCTCGACGTCGAGAGCAAGCCGAGGGATCAGGTGCCGAAGCTCGACGGACAGGTGATCGCGGTCGCCTCCGGTGCGATCGAGGTTTCGCTCGGCAGCGACGACGGTCTGCAGGTCGAGCACGTGCTCTTCGTCTACCGGGAGAACGAGTCCGTCGGTCGAGCCGTGGTGACCAGCGTCCGCGAAGACCGGGCCGTGGCCAGGCTCGACAAGGCCTACGCCCGCGGAACGGTGCAGCGGGGCGACCGGGTGACGACCAAGCTCTAGGCTCGGTGCGGGGAGATCCGTCATGAGTTCCGACCCTGGCGGCGAGAATCGCCGGACTCCCATGAACACCGACACGGCGATGCTCTTGTTGTCGTTCGCCGCGCTCGCGGTCGGCTGCCTGATCCTGGCGATCGACCTGTTCTCGCGGCGCCTGCCACTGGGGCCCCCCGGGCCCTGAGACGGTCGGTCGGGAGGGGCTGTGTTCGCGTGGCTAAGGTCCCGCCGCCGACGAGCGATCGGGGAACGGCCGGTTCCGGCCGCGTGGCGGGAGATTCTGCGGCAGGGGGTGCGGCAGCTCGACTGGCTCGAACCCCGTGACACCGGGCGGCTGCTCGAATGGATCGCGGTGTTCCTCGAGGAGAAACGGTTCGAGGGGTGCCGGGGGTTCACGATCACCGACGAGGTGAAGGTCACGATCGCGGCGCAGGCCGGTCTGGTCGTGCTGGGCTTTCAGGACGAGTGGTTCGACGGTCTCAAGTCGCTGCTCGTCTACCCGGGTGACTACCTCGTGCCACGCGTCACGCCGCTCGAGGGCGGTGGGCAGTTGGAGTGGCGGGAAGCCCGACTCGGTGAGACCTGGGCGGGTGGGAGCATGGTCCTCTCGTGGCCGGGTGTACGGGCCGGTGGCCGGCTGCGAGACGGGCCGCGAAGCGTGGTGATCCACGAGTGCGCCCACCTGGTCGACCTGCTCGACGGAGAGATCGACGGGGTGCCGCCGCTACCGGCCGCCAACGCCAGCCGTTGGCGGACGGAGATGGCCGCGTGCCGGGGGCGATTCGAGTCGCTGCTCGACGACGGCCGCAGCGTCGCCTTCGACGACTACGCCTGCGAGAGCGCTGCGGAGTTTTTCGCCGTCGCCAGCGAATGCTTCTTCCAGGATCCCCACCGACTCATGCGGCAGGATGCGATGCTTTATGGCCTGCTCGCGGAGGCCTACCGCCAGGATCCGATCGCTCGGGTGCCGGTCCGGCCGGCCCGCGGCTGACGACGCTGCGGGCTCCCTGCGACGGCGGCATTGTTCCGCAGCCTGTCAGCGTTCGACCGCCGGCTCGACTGTGGCCGGCGGGACGGCTCCGTCTTCCCGGGCCGGCGCGTCCGCATCCTCCGCCGCGGGCGGGTCGGCGTCGGCAGCCGGTTCGCGGGCGGGCGGTTCCGCGGCGGTGGTCCGGCGCGGGGCGAGCGCAACGACCAGACCGCCCGGGCTCGCGAGGAGGAGCCGTTCTGAAACGACATTGACCACCGGGATCGTGAAACAACCCAGGCAGAGACGGCCGCGGCGGTCACCCGTCGCCAGGTCTCGGGCCACGAGGAAGCCCGTCTCCTCGAGGCACCAGAAACGGTCGTCCGTGATGGCGACCAGCCGTCCGACGGTCGGTACTTTCCAGAGCAGGTCACCGGTCTCGACGGCGAAGGCTGCCATCCCGGCCCGCCCCAGCGAGAGCACCACGGCGCCGCTCCCCACGAGTGGTCCTCCCTCGGGGACGGCGTCGACGATCGCGTTCCAGCCCCTGAAGGGGATCTCCTTGCCCTCGTCGAGCTGGAGCACGCCGGCATTGGCGGTCAGGCCGAGCCGGGAACGGGCCAGCCGAGCGATGTCACCGGCGCGGGTGGCCACGAAGATGTCATCGTCATGCACCACCGGTGGTCCGCTGGCCGGGCCGCCGAGATCGAACTCCAGCCTGTCGAAACCAAACTGCGAGGGAACGAGCGCCTCGATCGTGCCGCCGCTGGTGCACCAGAGGATGCCGCCGCGGTAGGGCGAGGGGGCGAAATCAATTTCACCGGCCGTGCCGAGCTCTTTCGGTTCCGCTGCGGCGGCGGCCTTGACGGCTTCGGCCTTGTCGACCGGTCGTGCCGGAGCGGCCCGCGGTTCCTCTGGTAGGCGGACGAGGCCTCCGCCGTCGAGCGGTGCATAGACCCAGCCGGCCGCCGGGACGGCCGGCCCGGAGGCCACGGACCGCAGCGCCCGCTCCCAGAGCACGTCGCCCGTGCGGGCGTCGAAGGCCGCCAGACCGCGGCCGCGCGCGATGGTCACCGACCGCTTCCCGACGCCGGCCGGGGTGATCGGCGCCGGGCTCGATCCCACCTGGGCCGTCCAGATGACGGTGCCCGGTCGTGGACCGGTGGGACTGTCGGCCGCCACGATGGCCGCGACGGTGCCGTCCGCGGCGAGTGCCACGACCAGCGAGTCGCCCACCACGACCTGTTCCAGCCGCCAGGCTGCGGAATCGAAGGGGACCTGCACGACCCATTCCCGCTGCAAGCCTGCGCGGCCCGCGACGAACTCGTCCGCGGGCGTGCCGCACAGGCACGTCTGGGCGACCACGGGGCGGACGATCAGGATCGTGGCGAGGGCAGCCAGGGCGGCCGCCGAGCGGAGTGGTGAGCCGATCGGGTGGTGACGAGACAGACGGCGCATGATCCCAGTTCCTGAACCGATCGGTGGCCCGGGGAAGCCCTGACCCGAGAGAACGGCCAAGGCCGGAGCCACATGGAAAAGATAGGACGCGGTTCCCACCGGAGAAACATGCTACCTTCCGGTTTCGGCCGGCCGGGGCTAGTCGTGACGGTCGTGACGAATGCAACATCGGTCTCGCTTCGGGCCGGGGATGGCAGCAGGGTTCGACGGGAATGACACGCGACGATTCGCCCGGCTCGCAGGATTCCGCCGCAGCCGCCGTCGTGGGCTATCTCAACTTCTCGTCGGGCGCCTTCGACCCGACTGCCTGGCGGGCGATCGGCGAGCTCTATGCCGCCTGTGAGCGATCCGACCAGACCGGGGTGGTCGAGGAGCGGGCCGATACGACCAGCCGCATGGCGGCGACGCTCGCCGAACGATTGACACGGCTCGAGGCCGAGCAGCCCGCCTTCCGCGACGCCAGTCAGGCCAGGCGAATGCTCAGCCTGTTGTTTGAGCACCTGGTGCCGGCCTATCGGCGGTTCCACGGCGACCTGCTCGAACATCAGCCGCCGGGGAGCATCGAGCGGCCGTTCTTTCTGATGGCCGCGGCCCGACAACTGCTGGCCGGCCTGGCCAACGCCGACCCGACGGACGACGACCAACGGCTCGTCGACGGGGCGATCGACCGGCTCAATGACTACGTGGGCTGGCGGCCGGTCGCCGTGCTCGAGAACGGTCGGCTCTCCGCGCCCTACGCCCACGAGCGGGTGCGGCCGGTGCCGCTGTTCATCGCGGGCGCGGGCGTCGCGCCCGGCCGCTACCACGACCTGGTCGTCAGCGGCCTGGACATCCTCGCGGCAGCGCCGCCGGACCTCCTGCATCAGGCGGATTTCGATCCGGCAGCGCTTGAGGAGTTGGCCTTCGACCCGCGGGCGTTCGACTTCATGCACCCGGCGGCGAGCCGGCCCAACTACCTGTTCGGCCTCTGGGACCCGGCTCGGATCGATGAGCAGGGACGGTATCGCCGCATGGTCCTCCAGCAGGCGACCCTGGACGGCATTCTCTCCTGGCCTGCGAGTACTGCCGCCGCGTGGCAAGACGTCCAGACCGACGCGGAGTTGCGGCTCGAGGCCGCCGCCGTCCTGGCCGGCGTGATGCTCATGGCTTCGGGGCTCTCGGGACACGGACCCGGCGCCGCGCAGGCGATGCTCGGTCTCGCTGAACTGTTACCGCGGATCGCCGGCTACCGCGACGCCTTCTACCGCGACCTCCTGGGCCGCCTGCCGCCCCGCCACCGCAGCCGCCTGGAAGCGGAGGCCGCCCGGCTCCGCCAGCCATTCGGCGGCGTCCGGCAGCACATCAACGCCAACCTCGCCGGACGCCGGGCCCGGCAGGTGGAGCACGTAGCGCTGTCGTCGGTGATGGCTCGACTGGGCCGCTCGGCTGCCGCCGAGCGGTTCGCCGGTGCCGTACCGGCCGCATCGGCCCGGCTGTTCGCGCGGATCACCGGCCGCGTTGTGGCGGCCCGTCGTGCGACGCAGCGGCAGGGCGATACCGGAGCGGCCCTCCGCGAACTCGATGCCGCGACGGACCTGCTGTTTCGGGCGGTCGGTTGCGGCGCGGCCGTCGATCCCTGGAGCATCCTCGGTCTGGCCGGACAGTTTCCGCTGCACGAGCCGGGGGGCGAGAGCCTGCCTGATCCGCGGGTCGACGACCTCGTGACCATGACGGGCACGATCCTCGAAGGATACGCCGCCACGTGGCGACAGGCCGGCCTCGCCGGCGACTCGACCACGGCCGCAGCCGCGGCCGCGGCGCTCGAGAGGTTGGCCGGCTGGTGGGACAAGCATGCCACGACCTCCGTCTCGGGGGTTCCGCACCTTTCGGGCCGCGAGTGCCTGGAGTCGGGCCGCGAGGTGCTCGAGGCGCTGCGGCTTCGTCGTCAGGCCGGCCCCGCCGCGCCGCTGCCAGGGTTCTGGCGGCAGCAGGTGGCGGCGTTCAGTTCCCCACAGAGCCACGCCCAGGCGGCCGAAGCGCTCCTCGCTGAGGGGGATCTGGATGGTGCGGCGGGCCTGCTGGTGCACTGGGCGTCGCTCCTGGAGGGGCCGGCGGTGGAACGCACCGGTCCGATCTGGCTCGCCGCCGCCGAGAGCTGGCTGCTTCGCGGTCTGGTGGATCGCACGCCGACCGGGCGGACGCGGGTGCGGCGGTTCCTCGAACTCGTCGAGGCCAACACCAGCGGCGTGGTCGACGTGATCGAGGCCGCGGCGGTCGGCCGTGAGCTGGCCGCGGACCCGGAGGAGGAATCGATCAGCGAGGACGACGATGGCGAGTCGGGCGAGGAGCGCGTGGCCGCTGCATACGAGTCGATGGTCTGGCAGGATTCGACCGATGACGGCGTCGAGGGCGGCATGCTGGACGTCGATTCGCCGTTCGCAGCTGGGGCCGGGGGCATGGCGGCGATCGAGGATGCGGCGGAGTTCCTGACTGGCCTGGTACGGCTGTTTCAGGCGACGGCGGTCGCCTGGATGCTGCCCGGCGGGCCGGCACCGGCGCCGGAGGACGTCGACTCGGTCACCGGATGGCGGCACTCGATTCGGCGGCTCAAGCGGACGATGGTCCGGGCCTCGCGTCTGGTGGCGGGCAAGGATGCCGAGCCGCCGCCGGGCATGCCGCCGGCGGAGTTCGATCGCCTTCGCTGGCAACGCGATGCCGCCGCCGAGCGGCTGATCGATGCCGCCATCCGTGCCGAGGAGACGCTCTGGTCGCTCTCCGCCTGCCTCCAGATGGGCCGCCAGGCATCGGGCCGCGGCGTCGTGGGCCGCTTGTTCGCCGCGGTGGCCACGGGGGACGCCGCGGCAGCGGGGCGATGTCTCGACGACGTGCGACGCCGGCTGGCGGACAAGCCCGTGCTCTACGTGCCCCTTTCCCGAGGCGGGCGGCCCGACCGCATCGTGCGGGCCCGCTGCCGGGAGCGGTTGCTCGAGCGGATCGCCGCTGCGCTGCCGCGGCTGGGCCTCGTCGAGGAGACGGTCGCGCTGGTGCAGTTTGCCAAGTCGCTGGAGAGCCGACGACCCCCCGGGGCGGCGAGTGTCAGCGAGTTCGACCGGGTCTTCGAGGCGGCTGCCACGGGACTCGTGGAGCGGATCGTCGAGAGTGCCGGGTCGGCCGGACCGGATGCCGCCGAGCCCGATCAGGCCGTCGTCACGGCCCGGATTCTGGAGGGGCTGTCGCTGTTGGTGCCGCGGCTGCTCGAGACCTGGATGACCCATGCCCGACAGTTACGGCTCTCTGTGCTCGAGCGGGTTCGCGACGAGAAGGCTTTCGCAGCGACCCAGGAGTTCGTCGAGCGCTACGGCACCGGACTGTTCACGCAGCACCTGCTGACACCGCCGTCGCTCCGCGGCATCCTTCGCGGCGGCGTCCGCCAGTACCTGGAACGGCTGCAGGAGCGGGACGCCGGCGGGGCCGAGCCGGTCGGCATTCGTCCGGAGCGATTGCTCGCCGATCTCGCCAGTGGGGCTTTGCCGCTGCGTCAGGCGGCGGCCCGGATTCGCCTCGTGCTCGAAAGCGTGGCCGAGAACCATGCGGAATACCGGGACTGGAACTCGACCACCACGCAGTCCGACCGTGGCGAGATGCTCTACATCCTGCTCGACCTTCTCCGGCTCAAGGCCGAGCACGACCGCATCGCCTGGACGCTGCGACCCGTGAGCATGGCCCATCGCGTCTTGTCACGTCGCGGGGCCGGCGCTGCGGCCGCGGCGTGGCGGGGAAGGATGCGGGACGAAACCCGGGACACGGCCGCCGGGCTCGTGCAACGGCTCAGTGAACTGGAGTCACGGTGGGGCGTGCGGCTGGCGAGCGTCGGCGATCGCGTGCGACGGCCGTTCACGGCGGTGCTCGAGCAAGACGAACTGGAGTCCCTCGTGCCGCCGGCGGTGGCGGAAATGGCCCGCGGAGAACCGGTCGGCGCCGGCGATCGCCTCGAGGCGAAGGCGGCCTCCTTTCTCGGCGTGGCCAGCGGTTCGGGCGTCGAAGTGCCGGAATGGCTCGATCGTCTTGGTGGGGCGGTGGACGCCGAACTGGAGCGGGTCCACGTCACCGGAGGCAAAGGTCGGTCCGACGGGCTGACTGGCTCGCTATCCGAGTCGATGCCCTGGCAACTCGTTTCGTGGGACGCCCTGCGACATTCGCTGGGCGGATAGATCGTTGCCCAGGAGCGGGACGCCCCGTCGCCCGCCGCCGGGTCGCTACCGGTCATCCGCCGCGGCGAGCGCGGCGAGCAGTTCCCTGGCGGCATGGGCGGGATCCGCCGCGGCCGTCACCGCGGCCGCCACCGCCACCCGAACGATGCCGCATTCTGCCAGGTCGGCCAGCCGCGCGACGGTGATGCCGCCGATGGCGAACGCGGGCCGTGGCAGCCGGGCCGCGGCCGTCAGGAAGGCCCGCGACGCGCGAGCGGCGAAGGCCTTCGTGACCGACGGGTAGCAGGGACCGATCCCGACGTAGTCGGCACCATCGACGACCGCCGCGCGGGCCTCGTCGAGCGTGTGGGCCGTGCGGCCGATCACCGCCTGCGGGCCGAGTCGATGGCGAGCCTCAGGCACCGGCATGTCGGTGGCCCCCAGATGCACGCCGTCGGCACCGGCCGCGGCGGCGACAGCGACCCGGTCGTTGACGACGACGAGGGGCGGGCTGGCGGGGTCGAATCGCAGCGCCGCCGCGACCGCCCGCCGGCAACGGTCCTCGAGTTCGGCGTCTGGGAGTCGCTTGTCGCGAATCTGGATCATCGGCACACCGGCGTCGAACAGCCCGCCGACGAGCTGCTCGAACGGGGCGGGCTCGGCGGCCCCCTCGATCAGCACGCACAGCCGTGCCCGGGCGAGGCGGCCGTCGGCCTCCTGTCCCGCCGTCGTCCGGTCCTCGCCGCCCGCGGTCATGGTGCAAACCGTTGTAGCACGCCCCCCGACCGCGGCCTGGAAAGGCCTTGGCCAGGATCAGGCCGTTGCCTATCCTCCCGTCCCCCCCACGGGCGGTTCTCCATGATCGCGATGCGCTACCTCACCCTCGTCTGGCCCGGGTTGCCGTGGCTGTGGCTCCGCGGCAGCGTCGCGGGGCTGGTCTTGGCAGTCGCATTCGCGGTCTCTCTGGACGTAGCGCTGACGACGACCTTCATCTGGCCCGATCTCGTCGAGCTGCCCGTGACGTTGGCCATCTGGTCGGCCGTGGCCGTGGTCTGGCTGGCGAGCACGGCCTCCGCGCTAGCGACGTTCCCGCCGGCGCTCGCCCGGCCACCAGCCGCCGAGGTCGACCCCCTGTTCGCCCGGGCCCGCGACGCCTACCTGGCACGGGATTGGATTCGGGCCGAGACGCGGCTGCGGGAACTGCTGGTGATCTCGCCCACCGACGGCGAGGCACAACTGCTGCTGGGCACCCTGCTGCGGCGGGTGGGTCGCCTGCCCGAGGCCAGGGAAGCATTCCGCAAACTGTCCGCCAGCGACGCCGGGTCCCGTTGGCAGGATGCCATCGAACTGGAGCTGGCCCGTCTCGACGGTGTCAGCCCAGCCGCTGCCGCGGATGATGCGGTGGCCGGCTGGGTCGCGGGAGACGGTACCGACGCCCCGCCGAGGGCCGCAGCCTGACCGCCCGCCGCGCCCGGGCGTTTTACGATTCTTTTCGGCCCTGGGCTCCCGTGCACAGACGCTCCGGCGGCTCAGCCGTAGAATGTCGCTGCCAGCTTTGGCGTACCGTTTGCACCACGTCTCGCTGTGGGTTCCCGGCTGCCGACTTGGCAGTCGCGAAACCCGTCGGGGACCGCCCGACGGGGTGGCAGGCAACGCAGGCACCCAGGATACAACGATGTACGAGCGATTCACGGACCGGGCCCGCAAGGTCATGCAACTGGCCAACCAGGAGGCCCAGCGGTTCAACCACGAGTACATCGGGACGGAGCATGTCCTCCTCGGCCTGATCAAGGAGGGCAGCGGCGTCGCCGCCAACGTGCTCAAGAACCTCGATATCGATCTGCGAAAAATCCGCATGGAGGTCGAGAAGCTCGTCCAAAGCGGCCCTGATATGGTCACGATGGGCAAGCTGCCACAGACGCCGCGGGCCAAGAAGGTGATCGAGTATTCGATGGAGGAGGCCCGAAACCTCAACCACAACTACGTCGGCACCGAGCACATCCTGCTCGGCCTTCTCCGCGAGCAGGAGGGTGTGGCGGCCCAGGTGCTCATGAACCTCGGGCTCAAGTTGGAGGACGTTCGCGAGGAGGTGCTCAATCTGCTGGGGCACGG
>Ga0194129_10002371_pt1 | contig 28507 bp, 35 predicted proteins | sample TA2KigCa35mmetaG_FD_150862 | JGI IMG/M metagenome (GOLD analysis project Ga0194129, IMG submission 150862) | Freshwater microbial communities from Lake Tanganyika, Tanzania - TA2015038 Kigoma Deep Cast 35m | ecosystem: Environmental > Aquatic > Freshwater > Lake | place: Tanzania: Lake...
TCGATCTCCACTTCGATCTCGGTCGATCCCCCGGCGGTTGTGACCAGTCTTTCCCGTTTGTAGACGAACGACTTGAGCGGCTCGACGTGATTGAGAATACTCTCGAGGTGCATCCTGCGGTGGCTCCGGAGAAAGGGCTGGCTATGAAACCGCTTCTTTACCCGACAGCGCCGCACGATGCTCCTCTCTCCTGGCCCGCCCGTCAGGGCGGTGCTTCCAGGCGGCGGAACGCCGCCGCATGCCGGATGTCGCCGCGCAGCGGCGGCTCATCACATACCCATGCCGCCAGCGGCTTGGTGCGATCGCTGCCGGAAGCATCAGCCTCACGCCGACAGACTCAGGCTGATGCCTGTGCCATGGCTCATAAACCTCGGGGTCCGGGGCAGAGCCCCGCGCAGAAACACAGGCTTTCTACCCACAAATTCTGCTGAAGACCCCCGATGCAGGGTCTGCGAAGGTGCGCCGCGGGTTGAAAACCCGCGCTCCTCTCAGGCACGGGTTAAAAGCCCGCGCCACGTGCGGCTCAGTCCCCATCGCTCACGCGATTGGGGCTTCCGGTGCGGGGACAGGGGGTGTGCGCCGCGGGTTGGAAACCCGCGCTACTCCGGTGCGGGGACAGGGGGTGTGCGCCGCGGGTTGGAAACCCGCGCTACTCCGGTGCGGGGTCCGGGGGGGCGCCGCGCGTTGAAACCCCGCGATCCTCTCCGGCACGGGCAGCCCCGAGCTGCAGCCTCGTTCCTGGGGATCCGTTCCTGGGGATCCGTTCCTGGGGATCCGTTCCTGGGGATCCGTTCCTGGGGATCCGTTCCTGGGGATCCGTTCCTGGGGATCCGTTCCTGGGGATCATGGAAGCCGGGAGCAGCCGGCGGCGCCGGTTCGGCGCACGCCGATTTTTCCGGCTTGTTGACACCCGCCCGGGCCAGACTTAGATTTCGCATCTCACCGCAGTTCTGCCCGCCGCAGCCGGTTTTCCGGATCGCCGCGTGGGCAGGCTTGAAACACGGCCTTTCCGGGCCGCTTTTCGGCCGGGACGGGATATCCACAGGGGTATTCGTACGTCCGGCTGCGTTTCGATCGATGCCGCTGGGTCGTGGTCGTGTTGACGCGCCACCCCAGCGACTCGAGGACTGTTCGGAGTTTTGCCGTGGCTGGGCCGACGCAGGAAATCATCCGCATCCGCATGGAGGCGTACGACCACGCCGTGCTCGACCAGAGCGCGGCGGAGATCGTCGACACCGCGAAGCGCACCAACTCCGAGGTTCACGGGCCGATTCCGCTGCCCACCAGGATCGAGCGGTACACCGTCTTGTCGAGCCCGCACATCGACAAGAAGGCCCGGCAGCAGTACGAGATCCGCACGCACAAGCGGGTGATCGACATCATCCAGGCGACGGCCAAGACGATCGAGGCGCTCAACAAGTTGAGCCTGCCGGCCGGCGTCGACATCAAGATCAAGGCTTCATCGAGATAGGCGGAAGGCGGCCCGCTGCCGCCCCTGCCGAACCCAGGGAATCCACCACAGGAGCGCTCGACAGGGCATGCTTGGAAGGCGTTGCGGGTAAGGTCGGGGACACGGTTTCCCGGCGCTCCCGCAGCCAACGGCTTCGAGCGTGAACGCGAGACGCAGGTTCCGGCGGCCGAAAAGGGCGTCAGCCGGAAAGGGCGTCGCGACGGCGAACACCATGACTGCTGCCATGAAGAGTCCCGACAAGACAGGCCGCAAGGGCATCCTGGGCCGCAAGCTGGGCATGACGCAGGTGTTCGATGCCGAGGGCGCCGTGGTGCCCGTGACCGTGATCGAAGCCGGGCCGTGCCCGGTGATGATGGTTCGCTCTCCCGACCGGGACGGCTATGCGGCCATCCAGATCGGGTTTCTCGACAAGCCCCGGCGGCTCGCCAGCAAGAGCGTCCGTGGTCAGGTTGCGAAGCTCGACAGCCGCCGCGGCAAGCGGCGGGCCGACGCGGGAGTCGTCCAGCCGCCCAAGGCCGACTGCGAGCCGAAGCGATTCGTGCGGGAACTTCGCGGCGTCTACGACGGGGCCGAAGTCGGCCAGCTGCTGACCGTCGAGCTCTTCGAGGGCGTCGAGTTCGTCGACGTCACCGGCACCACCAAGGGCCGGGGCACCGCCGGCGTGATGAAGCGGCATGGCTTCAAGGGCCAGCGCGCCAGCCACGGCGTCAAGAAGGTCCACCGCCACCAGGGCGGCACGAGCATGAACACGTCGCCGGCGCGGGTGTTCAAGGGCAAGCGGATGGCCGGCCGCTACGGCAACGAGCGGTCCACGATGCGGAACGTCAAGCTCGTGCGGATCGACAAGGAACACAACCTGCTCGTGATCCGTGGGGCGGTGCCGGGCCCGATCGGCACGTACGTCACCGTGATGCAGACCAACAAGATCCGGAAGGTCGGCGGCCCCGCGGCTCCGGCCGGCAAGAAGAAGGCTGGTGGCAAGTGAACCTCGCCGTCTACGACATGTCGGGCAACAAGGTCGGCTCCTATGAGATCGACCCCGCGGAACTGGCTCCCCGCGTCAGCAAGCAACTCCTGCACGACGCCGTGGTGATGTACCAGGCGAATCAGCGGCAGGGCACCCAGAAGACCAAGACCCGCGGCGAGGTGGCCGGCTCGACCCGCAAGCTCTACCGCCAGAAGGGCACCGGCAATGCCCGCGCCGGCGCCCGGCGCAGCGGCACGCGGCGGGGCGGCGGCCACATCTTCGCCAAGCGGCCCCGCGACTTCGGCTGGCGGATGCCCCGCAAGGCGCTGCAGCAGGCCACGCGGATGGCCCTGGCGGCCCGGATCGCCGACGACGAGGTGAAGCTGATCGATTCGCTCGCCGTCGCCGCCCCGAAGACCAGGGTCGTGGCCGGCATGCTCGACAAGCTGGGACTCGGCGAGACGACGGTGCTGCTCGCGCCGGAGAAGCACGACGCGGCCGTGTGGAAGAGCGCCCGGAACATCGCGGGGGTGACGGTGGCCCCGGTCTCGGACCTCAACGCCTGGTCGATTCTCCGCTCGCGGTCGATCCTGATGACGCGGGGTGCGATCGACGCCTTCCGTGCGTCGGCCGCCGCGGCCAACAAGCCCGCCGCCAGCCCGCGGAAGAAGCCCGCCCGCAAGGCGACCACCCGCGTGGCGAAGAAGGAGGCACAGTAGTCCATGGCCGTTCCCATTTCTCCTGCCCCGGCCTTCACGCCCGGCCTGAGCCCCCACCAGGTGATCGTGCGGCCGCTCGTGACCGAAAAGGGCGTGCATCGCGCGAACCGCCACAACGCCTACTCGTTCGAGGTGGTGGGCGAGGCCACGAAGGCCGACATCCGCCGGGCCGTCGAGGAGATGTTCAACGTCCAGGTCGAGAAGGTCGCGGTGCAGAATCGCGTCGGCAAGATGCGGCGGAGCCGCGTCCGGCGGACCAGCACCAAGGCCTGGAAGAAGGCGATCGTCACGCTCAAGCCCGAGTGCAAGATCAACCTGTTCTGAGTTCCAGCGCACACTTCGAGTCATTCACCGAGCCATGGGCATCCGCACCTACAACCCGACGAGTCCCGGCCGCCGCGGCGCCAGCGTCTCCGACTTCGCCGAACTGACGGAGGGCGCAGCGGCGCCGAAGGGCCTCCGCGTCCGCAAGAAGAAGAAGGGCGGCCGCAACAACCAGGGCAAGATCACCGCCCGGCATCGTGGCGGCGGCCACATGCAGCACTACCGGCTGATCGACTTCCGCCGGAACAAGGACGGCGTTCCGGGAACGGTGCACTCCATCCAATACGACCCCAACCGCACCTGCCGCGTGGCGCTGATCCACTATGCGGACGGCGAGAAGCGGTTCATCCTCGCCCCGGAGGGGCTGAAGGTCGGGGCCAAGCTCGCCAGCGGCGAGACCGCGCCGCCGGAAGTCGGCAACTGCCTGCCCATGTCGGCGATTCCGCTGGGCATGCAGATCCACAACATCGAGCTCCAGCAGGGGCGCGGCGGTCGCCTCTGCAGGTCGGCGGGCTCGTCGGCGGTGCTGGTGGCCCGCGAGGCGCAGTGGGCGCAGATCACGCTGCCGTCCGGGGAGATTCGTCGCGTGCCCGCCGCCTGCCGGGCCACGATCGGCGCGATCGGCAACTCGGAGCACATGAACGTGCGGCTGGGCAAGGCCGGCCGGTCGCGGTGGATGGGCATTCGCCCGCACGTGCGCGGCACCGCGATGAACCCGGTCGACCACCCGCACGGCGGTGGCGAAGGCCGCACCAAGGGGGGCCGCCATCCGGTCAGCCCCACTGGCAAGAGCGCCAAGGGGGGCGGCACGCGGAAGCCGCGGAAGCCGTCGGGAGCCGCCATCATCCGCCGGCGGAAGAGTCGCCGTTACGGCCAGTTGAAGCTGAGGTAATCATGGGACGCAGTGCGAAAAAGGGGCCGTACGTCGACCCCAGGGTGTTCGAGAAGGTCGAGTCTCAGCTCGCCAGCGGCAAGCGGGATCCGATCAAGACCTGGTCGCGATCGTGCACGATCGTCCCGGAGTTCATCGGGCTGACGTTCATGGTGCACAACGGCAAGCAGCACATGAAGGTGTTCGTGACCGAGGACATGGTCGGCCACAAACTCGGGGAGTTCGCCCCGACGCGGACGTTCCGCGGGCACGGCGGCAAGGTGAAGGAAGCGGCCCCCGCGGCGAAGTGACTCCAACGTGACGTCAGGGTGACTCATGGCCTACACAGCGACCCACAAATACGCCCGCATCAGCCCCCGCAAGGTCCGGGCCCTGGCCGATCTTGTCCGCGGCAAGTTTGCCGACGAGGCGCTCGACATCCTGCGCTTCCAGCCGCATCGCGGCGCCCGGATGCTGGAGAAGGTCATCAAGAGCGCCCTCGGCAATGCCGAGCACCGGCAGGCCCCCGGCGTGGACGACCTGGTGGTGGTCGATGCCCGGATCGACGGGGGCCCGATGTTCAAGCGGATCCGCCCCCGGGCCCGCGGCATGGCCTTCGGGATCAAGCGGCGGATGTCGCACATCAAGGTCTCGCTCGACACGGTCGCGGGCGAGCCCGGTCCGGTGGCGGGAGAGTGAGGGAGTAAGCCATGGGTCAGAAAGTCCATCCCACCGGATTTCGCACGGGCATCACGGAGCCCTGGAAGAGCCGCTGGTATGCCTCCAAGAAGGACTTCCGGGACCTCCTGATGGAGGACGTGAAGGTCCGCAAGTTCCTCAAGACGAAGTACCGCGCGGCCGCGATTCCCAAGGTCGAGATCGAGCGGACGCGCGACGAGGTCAAGGTGATCCTGCACTGCGCCCGGCCCGGCGTGATCATCGGCCGCAAGGGGCAGGAAGTGGATCGCCTCCAGGAGGAACTCCAGGAGCTGCTCGGCCGGCGGGTCAACCTCAAGGTGGAAGAGGTCGGCCGGCCGGAGATCCAGGCCCAGCTCATCGCCGAGGACATCGCCGATCAGCTCACCAAGCGGGCCGCCTTTCGGCGGACGCTCAAGCGGGCGCTCGACACCACCATGGACGCCGGCGCCAAGGGGGTGAAGATCCAGCTCGCCGGCCGGCTCGGCGGGGCCGAGATGTCGCGGTGCGAGAAGGCGATCGCCGGCTCGATGCCGCTCTCCACGCTCCGGGCAAAGATCGACTACGGGTTCTGCGAGGCTCCCACGGCGCAGGGCAACATCGGGATTCAGGTGTGGGTCAACCAAGGCATGTACGAGGAGACTGGCGATGGCGCTGATGCCCAAGAGGGTCAAGCACCGAAAAAGCCAAAGAGGTCGTATAAGAGGTGACGCCTCTCGCGGGAATCGCGTCGTCTTCGGCGACTTCGGCCTCCAGGCCGAGCAGCCGGGATGGCTGCCCGCGGCGACGATCGAGGCCGGCCGCATCGCGGCGCAGCAGTACCTCCGCAACGAGGGCCGGCTGTACGTGCGCGTGTTTCCCCACAAGTCGATCACCTCGATCCCGCTCGAGACCCGCATGGGCAAGGGCAAGGGTGAGCCGGAGTATTGGGCCGCGGTGATCAAGCCCGGCATGATCCTCTACGAGATCGGCGGGGTCGCCGAGGAGGCGGCGCGGATGTGCCTGTCTCGGTTGGCGCACAAGATGCCGGTGCGGGTGCGGTTCGTGAAGCGTCGGGTGATGTGAGGAACCACGAGATGAGCAAGACGAAGGAACTCCGGGACATGGCCGACGAGCAGATCAGGCTCGTCTGGAAGGACGCCGCGGAAACCCTGTTCCGCCTCCGGATCCAGGCGCAGACCGAGAAGCTCGCGGCCCCGACCGAGATCAAGAAGCACCGGCGCACCATCGCCCGCTGCCAGACGATCCTCGCCCAGCGGGGCACGCTGGCCCCCGCGCCGGCTGCCGGCGGCGAGGAGGCTGGTCGGGCCGACGGGACGCCGCGGCACGAGAAGCACGCCAAGAAGCATCGCCCCAGCGGTCGGGCGAAGCTCAAGCAGCCGGGCAAGGAGGGCGTCGCCAAGCGCCGGACCTTCCAGAAGCGGTCGCAGAGCGCCGGCTGAGAGCACGCACCAGAGCCACCGAGCCATCCAGGAACCAGGACATGCCGAAGCGAGTCGAGACGGGAACCGTGACGAGTGATGCCGCGAGCAAGACGCGGCGGGTGGAGATTCCCCGCATCGTCCGGCACCCGAAGTACGGTCGCATCCTCCACCGGCGGACGATCTGCCACGTGCATGACGAGAACGAGGAGTCGCACATCGGCGACCTCGTCGAGATCATCGAGTGCCCGCCGCGGAGCCGCCTCAAGCGCTGGGAACTGGTGCGGGTGGTGAAGAAGAGCACCGCGGTCGACGTGGCGTCGCTGCGGAGCGGGGCGCGGGCCACGCAGCTCAAGGAGACGGCGGCCCGGGCCGAGGAGGCCGCGGTGACCGCCCGCGCCGAGGCGGAAGGACGTGCGACATGATCCAGATGCAGACGCGGCTCAACGTGGCCGACAACACCGGCGCGAAGGAAGTGATGTGCTTCAAGGTGCTCGGGGGCAGCCGCAAGCGGACCGCCGGCCTCGGCGACATCATCGTCTGCAGCGTCAAGAGCGTGATCCCGGGCAGCGACGTCAAGAAGAAGGCCGTCGTGAAGGCGGTGATCGTCCGCTGCAAGAAGCCGACCCGCCGCGAGGACGGCAGCTACGTGCGGTTCGACTCGAATGCCTGCGTGATCATCGACAACGAGAAGAATCCCAAGGGCACCCGCATCTTCGGGGCGGTGGCCCGTGAACTGCGGGACCGCAACTTCATGAAGATCGTCAGCCTGGCGAGCGAGGTGGTGTGATGCTGATCCGATCGGGTGACACCGTCGAGGTCCGGACGGGCAACGCCAAGGGGACCCGTGCGAAGGTGCTCCAGGTGCTGCCGGAGAAGAACGGCCGGAGGCGGATCGTCGTCGAGGGCGTCAACCGCGTCTATCGGCACATTCGTCGCAGCCAGAAGAACCCCCAGGGGGGGCGGCTCAGCAAGGAGATGCCGATCGACGCGTCCAACGTGCTGGTGGTCTGCACCGCCTGCGGCAGGCCGAGCCGGCTCGGCGCCAAGGTGGCGGCCGACGGCGGCAAGAGCCGGGTCTGCAAGAAGTGCGGCGCCGATCTCGGTGCGGTCCGGAGGCCTCGGGCCACGAAGCGCGCCGGGGCCTGAGCCGGACGCTGGAAACGAACCCTTCCAGAGTTGAACGAGGATCACTGATCATGGCGAAGAAGACGAAGGCTGCAGCAGCTGCGACGGCGGAGCCTGCGGGCACGCCCCGGATGCTCGAGCACTACGTCTCCACCGTCCGGCCGAAACTGGCCGAGGCGCTGGGAACATCGAACCCGCATGCCATCCCGAAGCTCGAGAAGATCGTGGTGAACATGGGCGTGGGTGTGGCCGTCACGGAGAAGAAGTTTCTCGAGGAGGCGATCGGGGCCCTGGCACAGATCACCGGCCAGAAGCCGGTGGCGACGCTCTCGAAGGCGGCCGTGGCGGGCTTCAAGCTCCGCGAGAACCTTCCCATCGGCTGCAAGGTCACGCTCCGCGGCCGGCGGATGTACGAGTTCTTCGACCGCCTCGTGTCGGTGGCGCTGCCGCGAGTTCGCGACTTCCGCGGGCTCTCGAGCACGGCCTTCGACGGCCACGGCAACTACAGCCTCGGGCTCTCGGAGCAGATGGTGTTTCCGGAGATCAACCCCGACAAGTTCACCCGCCCCCAGGGCATGAACATCACCTTCGTGACCACGGCCCGGACCGACGACGCGTGTCGGCGGTTTCTCCTGGCCATGGGCCTGCCCCTCAAGAAGGAAGGGGACGCCGCGGCGTAGCGGCTCCCGGGACGTTCCGCCCCGAGCATCTTTCCCCGGACCGGATCAGCACCGAATCAAACCATGGCAAGCAAATCCAAGATCGCCGCGGCGAAGCGCAAGCCCAAGTACTCCACGCGGGTCGTCCGCCGTTGCATGCTCTGCGGCCGGCCGCGGGCCGTGTACCGGAAGTTCGGCACCTGCCGCATCTGCTTCCGGAAACTCGCCGACCAAGGGTGCATTCCGGGCGTGAAGAAGGCGAGTTGGTGAGGACCACGGATCGAGGACCGGACGGGCATTTCCGACCCACGCACGAGCGACACTCCAGTAGAGGGCCCTGTTGACATGATGACCGACCCCATCGCCGACATGCTGACCCGCATCCGGAACGCGGTGCGCGTGGAACGCGCCACCGTCGACGTGCCGAGTTCCAAGGTCAAGCGTGGGCTGGCGGAAGTGCTCAAGCGCGAGGGCTTCATCTGGGACTGGCGGGAGGTGGAGTCCGACCCGGTCCCGCGGCTCCAGCTCGAGTTGAAATACGGCCCCAACGGCGAGCGGCTGATCCGGCACATCCGCCGGGTCAGTTCTCCGGGGCGGCGGGTCTACAGCCGCTCGGCACGGTTGCGGCCGGTGCTCGGCGGGCTCGGAATCTCGATCCTCTCGACCTCGAGCGGCGTGGTCAGCGACCGTGAGGCCCGGCAGAGGAAGCTGGGTGGCGAAGTTCTCTGTGAACTCTGGTAGTCCGACTGGTAGTCCGAAAGGTCAGGCAGGCGATGTCCCGCATCGGTAAATCACCCGTGTCGATCCCCAAGGGCGTCAAGGCGGCCGTGGCCGGCCGCACGCTCACGGTGGAAGGTCCGCTCGGCAAGCTCGAGCATGCCCTGCATCCGTCCGTGTCCGTGGACGTCGACGCGGCCTCCGGCATGCTGAAGGTCGGCCGCGACGGCGACTCGCGGATCGCCCGTTCGGTGCACGGCCTCACCCGGGCGCTCGCGGCCAACATGGTGGAGGGGGTCTCGAAGGGCTTCGAGAAGAAGCTCGAGATCGTGGGCGTGGGCTATCTTGCGGCGATCCAGAAGAACGTGCTGCAGCTTCGCGTCGGGTTCGCCAACGAACTCCAGGTGCCGATCCCCGCGGGGCTGACCGTGACCTGCCCCGACCAGACGCACGTCACGATCAAGGGCATCGACAAGCAGCTTGTCGGGCAGTTCGCCGCCGAGGTGCGGTCGCTGCGCAAGCCCGAGCCGTACAAGGGCAAGGGCATCCGTTACGAGAACGAGCAGGTTCGCCGGAAGGCGGGCAAGGCGGTCACGAAGTAAGGACATCGGTCATGGATCATTCACGCACCATCCTCAGGCAGCGGCAGCGGCGACGGTTTCGCGTCCGCCGGGCGATCCACGGCACCGCGGAGCGTCCGCGGCTGACCGTGTTCCGCTCGCACAAGCACATCGCCGCCCAGGTGATCGACGACTCGACCGGGCGGACGCTCGCCGCGGCGAGCACCCACGAGAAATCCCTCCGCGGCGGACTGGGCTTCGGAGGCAACAAGCAGGCGGCCGAGGCGATCGGCCGGACCCTTGCCGAGCGGGCCAAGGCAGCGGGCGTGAGCAAGGTCTGCTTCGACCGCGGATCGTTCCGGTATCACGGCCGCGTGGCCGCCCTGGCCGACGCCGCCCGTGCGGCTGGGCTCGAGTTCTGACAGGCAAGATCCCCGGAGGCTGTTTCACGTGTCGACAGGCAAAGAATCCCGCACCGGCGAGTTCGCGGAGAAGGTCGTGAAGGTTCGGCGGTGCGCCACCGTCGTCAAGGGCGGCCGGCGGTTCAGCTTCGCCGGCCTCGTCGTGGTGGGCAACGGCCGGGGCAAGGTCGGCTGCGGCTACGCGAAGGCCAACGAGGTTCCACCCGCGGTCGAGAAGGCGATCAAGGACGGCATGAAGAACCTGATCGAGGTGCCGGTGGAGAACGGCACCATCCCGCATCGCGTCGAAGGACGCTACGAGACCGCCAAGGTGATCCTCCTGCCGGCGAGCCCGGGCACCGGCATCATCGCCGGCGCCGCAGTTCGCGCCGTGTGCGAGTCTGCCGGCATCCACGACGTCCTCAGCAAGGCCCATGGATCGACCAACCCGGTCAATCTCGTGAAGGCGGCCCTGGAGGCGCTCAAGCAGCTCCGCACCCGGGACGAGGTTGAGCGGCTTCGCGGCGTGTCGCTCTCCTGATCCACCCGCCCCCGGTTCGGCGGTTCCATCCCGACGCGGCTTTTCACAACGCACCCCACCAGGCTTCCAAGCGAGCGGTACCATGAAGGTCAACGACGTCAACAAGGGCATCCAGAAGAACACCCGGCGGCTGCGGGTCGGCCGTGGTCCCGGGTCGGGCAGGGGCCGCACCGCCGGTCGGGGCAACAAGGGCCAGGGGCAGCTTGCCGGCTGGTCGTCCCCCTCGATCTTCGAGGGGGGCTGCATGCCGCTGATCCGGCGCATCCCCAAGCGCGGGTTCCACAATGCCCACGGCCTGATCGTCAAGGCCGTGAACGTCGGTCGGCTGGCCGAAGCCTTCGCGGCGGGGGGCGAGGTGAATCCGCAGACGCTCCGCTCCGCGGGCGTGGCGAAGGGCATCTGGCAGCAGGTGAAGATTCTTGGTGACGGCGAAATCGGGAAGCCGTTGAAGGTTTCGGCCCACCACTTCAGTGAGCGGGCGAAGCAGAAGATCCTCGCGGCCGGGGGCACGGTCACCGAACTTCCGGGACCCGCCCCGGTGGTTCGCAAGCCCAAGACTGCATCGCGGAAGAAGCCGGCCGGCGGGTAGTCTCGGGGTTTCCGCCGCACCGTTTCCCGAAGGAGTTCGTCCCGTGCTCGAGAAGCTTCGCGTCATCTTCACGATTCCGGAGTTGCGGCAGAAGATCCTGCTGACGCTCGGCCTCCTGGCCATCTACCGCGTGGGCTGGCAGGTTCCCCTGCCGATCATCGACGCCAACGTGATGAACCAGTTCGCCAAGGAATCGGGCGGCTTGGGTGAACTGCTGCGGACCGTGGCGGTGTTCTCCGCGAGCCAGCTCTCGCAGGCGACCATCTTCGGCCTGGGCATCATGCCGTACATCTCGGCGTCGATCATCTTCCAGCTGCTGGCCACCGTCTGGCCGCCCCTGGAGCGACTTCAGAAGGAGGGAGAGGCGGGCCGCAAGAAGATCAATGAATACACCCGCTACGCGACGGTGCTGATCTGCGTGGTGCAGAGCTGGGCCTACGTCGCGTTCCTGGCATCGCAGCGGGTGGGCGAGCAGTCGCTGATCTCGCCGGCGTTCCTCGTCGATGGAAAGCTGCCGCTGTCGTGGCAGTTCGTGGCCGTGATGACGATGACCGCGGGCACGATCTTTCTGATGTGGCTCGGCGAGCAGATCGACGAGTTCGGGATCGGCAACGGCATCAGCCTGCTGATCATGGCCGGCATCCTGGCCGGCATGCCGAGCGCCCTGGTGGAACTCGGCAGCGACACCACCTGGGAGCTGGGCGGCGGCGGTGGCAAGATGGGCGTGGAAACGTTGCTCGTGCTGGCGGCGCTGTTCGTCGGCGTCGTGGCGGGCGTCGTGTTCATGACCCAGGGGCAGCGCCGGATTCCCACCCAGAGCGCGAAGCACGTCCGCGGTCGCCGCGTCTATGGCGGCACGCGGCAGTATCTCCCGCTGCGGGTCAATCAGGCGGGCGTGATGCCGATCATCTTCGCCAGTTCGCTGCTGCTGTTTCCCCAGCTGCTCTTTCAGTACCTGAGCAACGCGTTCCCGTCGAGCGACCTGCTCCGATCGCTCCACGACTCCTTCATGCGTGGGCAGTCGTATCTCTACACGATCTGCTACATCGCCCTGATCTACTTCTTCTGCTACTTCTGGACGGCGATCACCTTCAATCCGACCGAGATGGCGGACAACCTCAAGAACTTCGGGGCGTTCATCCCCGGCTACCGGCCCGGGAAGCGCACGGCCGACTACCTGGAGCGGGTCATGGAGCGGATCACCTACGTCGGGGCCGGCTTTCTGTCGCTGGTGGCCGTGATCCCGACGATCGTCGGGGGCGCGCTGGGCATTCCCGCCCAGATCGCGAGCTTCTACGGCGGCACCGGCCTGCTGATCGCCGTCAGCGTGGCGTTCGATCTCGTGCAGAAGATCGACAGCCACCTCGTGATGCGGAACTACAGCGGCCTTCTCGAGAAAGGGTGATGGGCGGTGTCGCTGCCGTCCGGCCGCCGGCCTCGGGCGGGGCGGCCGTGGCCGCGTTCGCCAGGTGACTCGCCATGCGGATCATCCTCATCGGGCCGCCAGGAGCGGGCAAAGGCACCCAGTGCCAGCGACTCGTGGAGCTCCTCCGGGTGCCCCACCTGTCGACCGGCGAGATGCTCCGGGCCGAGGTCAAGTCGCGGACGCCGGCCGGCTTGGAGGCGGCGGCCTTCATGGAGCAGGGGCAGCTCGTGCCCGACCCGATCATCGTGGGCATGGTCAGCCGTCGGCTGCAGGCCCCGGACTGCCGGCGCGGCTGCCTGCTGGACGGCTTCCCGCGGACGCTCCCCCAGGCGGAGACGCTCGACGACCTGTTGGAGCGGCGGGCCATGAGCGTGGACGGGGTGATCGAGCTGGCGGTTCCCCGTGACGAACTGGTGCGACGGATGCTTACGCGCGGGCGGGAGGACGACGATCCCGCGGTGTTTGCCCAGCGCATCGCGAGTTTCGAGCTGCAGACGGCCCCGCTGCTCGATTACTACGCCAACCAGGGCAAGCTCGCGTCGATCGACGGCCTGGGCACGGCCGAGCAGATCTTCGACCGGGTGAAGGTCGCCGTGAAGCGATTTGAGCACGCGGCGCGGATCCGCTGACAAGGGTCGGCCGGCCCGCTGGAGCGCCTGCCCGCGTGCTGACCCAGCGGTATACTGCTGATCGGGAAGTCGTCGATTCTGTTCCGTTCACCGAGGTTCATCGCGTCGTGGTCAATCTTCGTTCACCCCGCGAGATCGCCCTCTTGCGCCGCGCGGGGCTCGTGGTCTGGGGCGCCCACCAGGTCGCCGCGTCGATGATCAAGCCGGGGGTCACGACCGGCGAGATCGACGCCGCGGTCGAGGCCTTCTTCGCGCGGCACGGCGCGGTCGCGCTGTTCAAGGGCGTGCCGGGCAAGGTGCCCTTTCCGGCCGTGTGCTGCATTTCGGTCAACGACGAGGTGGTGCATGGCATTCCCGGGCCCCGGCCGCTGCGGCCGGGCGACGTGGTGAGCATCGACACCGGCTGCAGCCTGGGGGGCTGGTGCGGCGACGCGGCGGTGACGCATCCGGTCGGCGAGGTCGCGCCGGACGTGCAGCGGTTGCTCGACTGCACGGCGGGCGTGCTGGCCCTGGCGATCGAGTTGATGGCGAGCCGGAGCCGGTGGAGCGACGTGGCCACCGAGATGGCCAGGTACGTCCGCGACCACGGGTTTTCGGTGGTGGAGAACTTCGTGGGGCATGGGATCGGCAGGAGCATGCACGAGGATCCGCAGGTGCCGAACTTCTGTACGCCGGCATTTCGCAAGAACCACGATTTCGACCTCGAGCCCGGGCTGGTGATCGCCGTCGAACCGATGGTGAACATGGGCTCCAAGAAGGTCCGCGTGTTGCCGGATCACTGGACGCAATCCACGGTGGACGGCCGGCAGAGCGCCCACTTCGAACACACCGTGGCGATCACGGAAACCGGCCCCGTGGTGCTGACCGCACCCCCCGCGGCGGGTGAGTCGCTGAAGCCCCTGGCCCAGTCCTGAGGGTCGGGGTAGAAACCGGCTTCGCTGGCGGGAATCCACCACCCCCTTGTGACCGCTCCGGCCGCGTCCTATATTCTGGGACTCGATTCGTCGTCCCTCCCTGTTCGGTTCCAGGCCTCCCCGGCCGTCGCCACGGTTGTGTCCATGAAGGTTCGCGCCAGCGTTCGTCGCATGTGTGAGAAGTGCAAGATCGTCAGGCGTCGTGGCGTCGTCTTCGTGGTCTGTGCCGACCCCAGGCACAAACAGCGTCAGGGGTGACGGTCGGACGCAACCGACCTCACGCCGGCAAGCCGCGGGCCTTGGCTGCGTCCCTCCGACAGGCAAGAGTCAGGAGGGGCAAGTCAGGGAGGTACGAGTCGGGTGTCGCACCGCCGGGTGCGATGCGACCGGCGGGACGAGACCGAGAGATTGCCAGACCCTGATCGCATGATCCACCCATGAACAACGGAAAGTCCCAGCCATGCCGCGTCTGATGGGTGTCGACATCCCGTCCGAGAAGAAGACGATCTTCTCGCTGCAGTACCTGTACGGCGTCGGTCCGCGGGTCGCTCGCGAACTCTGCCACAAGGCCGGGGTCGATCCGCTGGGTCGCGCCCGCGACCTACATGAGGACGAGCTCGCGCGGCTGGCGGCCCTGCTCGACAAGGACTACACGGTCGAGGGACAGTTGCGGCGGCAGGTCGCCCAGAATGTCTCGCGGCTCAAGGACATCGGCAGTTATCGGGGGCTTCGTCATCGCCGCGGCCTGCCCGTGCGCGGCCAGCGGACCCGCACCAACGCCCGCACCCGGAAGGGTCCGAAGAAGACGGTCGCCGGCAAGAAGGGCGTGAAGGACCTCAAGTAACCGGCCCGTGTCGAGCACCGGACGAATCGAATCACCCAGAATCGCAAAGCGAGACCACGCAGCATGTCGAAGGTTGTCAAGGCCAAGAAGAAGAGTGTGACGGCGGGCATCGCCTACGTCGTCGCCAGTTTCAACAACACGACCGTCACGATCACCGACACCCGCGGCGACACCCTCTGCTGGGCGAGCGGCGGCACCTGCGGCTTCAAGGGGAGCCGGAAGGGCACGCCCTTCGCCGGTCAGTGCGCGGCCCAGCAGGCTGCCGAGAAGGCGGCGAAGTTCGGCGTGAAGGAACTCGAGGTTCGCGTCAAGGGTCCGGGCAGCGGCCGCGAGAGCGCGATCACCGCCCTCCAGGCCGCCGGCATGAACGTCAAGAGCATCGAGGACATCACGCCGCTGCCGCACAACGGCTGCCGGCCTCCGAAGAAGCGGCGGGTCTGACCGCCGCCCGTCGTTTTTCCCACCGTCTCCAACCCCGACCCGCTCCACAGACTCGAACACCATCATGGGACGCATCACCGGACCTGTCTGCCGCCTCTGCCGACGCGACGGCCTCAAGCTCTTTCTCAAGGGGAGCCGTTGCGACACGCCCAAGTGCGCCATCGAGCGTCGGCCCACGCCGCCGGGCATGGTGCAGAAGCGGCGGCCGAAGCCCACCGACTACGGGCTGCACCTCCGCGAGAAGCAGAAGGTGAAGCACTACTACGGTGTGCTGGAGCGGCAGTTCCGCACCTACTTCGCCCGGGCCGAGCGGGGCAAGGGGAACACCGGCGAGACGCTGATGTCGCTCCTGGAGCGGCGGCTCGACAACGTCGTGCATCGCCTCGGGTTCGCTCCGTCGCGGGCGGCCGCTCGGCAGCTGGTGCTCCACGGCCACATCACGATCAACGGACGTCGGGTCGACGTGCCGAGCTACCTCGTCAAGGCGGGCGACCTGGTCCGCGTCAAGAATCGTTCCAAGAGCCTGCAGCTCGTCCATGCATCGCTCGCCGAGTCGCGGCGCGATGTGCCCGACTTTCTGTCGCGTCTCGACGGGGCGATCCCCGAGGGCCGCGTCGATCGGCTGCCGGCCGCGGAGGACGTGTCGATCCCGGTGCAGGCGAACCTGATCATCGAGCTTTGTTCCAAGTAAGTTCCAAGGAGCTTCGCATGCATATCCGCTGGCGTGGTCTCGAGCTGCCCGGTGCGGTCACGGCCGACCCCAAGACCCTGTCGCCGACCTACGGCAAGTTCATCGCCGAGCCCTTCGAGCGCGGCTTCGGCACCACCGTGGGCAACAGCCTGCGGCGGGTGCTGCTGTCGAGCCTGGAAGGCAGCGCCGTGACCCAGATCAAGCTGTCCGGGGCGCTGCACGAGTTCACCACGATCAAGGGGGTGCTCGAGGACGTCACCGACATCGTGCTGGCCGTCAAGAGCCTCGTGGTCAAGAACCACAGCGAATCGACCCGCGTGCTCCGTGTGGAGAAGAGCACCAAGGGGCCGGTGACCGGCGCGGACATCCAGACCGACGACGCCGTCGAGGTGGTCAACAAGGATCTGGTGCTCGCCACGCTGACCGACGACGTGCCCTACGAGCTCGAGATGGTCGTGGAAAACGGCCGCGGGTACGTGCCGGCCAGCGAGCACAGCCAGGCCTCGCAGGAAATCGGCATCATTCCGGTCGACGCCGTGTTCAGCCCGGTCACGCGGGTGAAGTACGAGGTCGAGGAGACGCGCGTCGGCCAGAAGACGAACTACGACAAGCTGACGATGGAGATCTGGACCAACGGTACGGTGACGCCCGAGATGGCCCTGGTCGAGGCGGCCAAGATCCTGCGGAAGCACCTCAACCCGTTCGTCGGGTACACCAAGCCCGGGCCGGGCGTGCCGCTGCCCGGCGTGGCCAGCCTGTTCGCCGTCGAGGCGCCGCTGGAGAGCCGGTTGGGCATGCTGATCTCCGACCTGAGATTGTCGCTGCGGGCGAACAACTGCCTGCACGAGGAAGGCATCAAGACGCTGCGGGACCTCGTGACCCGATCGCGGGAGGAGTTGCTGGAGGTGAGGAACTTCGGCGACACGACGCTCCAGGAAATCGAGGACAAGCTGCAGGAACTCGGCCTGCGGCTCGGCATGGACGTGCCGGCGGGGGCCGAGGCCTGAGTCGGCGGGCGGGCGTCCGTGGGGCCCCCCTTTCGAATACAGCCTTTTCGAATCCAGACAGCGGGAGGATCGTGAGATGCGTCATCGTCGCAAGGGCCGTGTGCTCGGCCGCAGCCCCGCCCACCAGCGGGCCCTGCTCCGAAACCTGGCGTCGGCCCTGATGCTCACCGCCCGCAAGGCGGATGCGGACGAGGTCGGCGCGGCCAAGGTGCCCGGACGGATCGTGACCACGCTCGCGAAGGCCAAGGAAGTTCGGCCGCTCGTGGAACGCTGCGTGACGATCGCCAAGCACGGCCTCGCCGCCGCCTCCCGCGCCGCGGTCCACGGCACGACCGCCGCCCGCGATTCCGCCGCCTGGAAGCAGTGGCGGACCAGCGATGCCTGGAAGCAGTGGGCGGCCGCCATGGCGCCCGCCGTCAAGGCCCGTCGGCGGGTGGTGCAGTTGCTCGGCGACAAGAAGGCCGCCCGGGTGGTCTTCGAGGAGATTGCACCGCGGTTCGTCGACCGTCCCGGCGGCTACACGCGGATCCTGAAACTGGCCACTCCCCGGCTTGGCGACGCCGGGCCGCGGGCGCTCCTGGAGTTCGTTGGCCAGGACTCGGCCGCTGCTCGCCCGCAGCGGCCGAAGGTCGACTCGGCCCGGCCGGTCTCCACGTGATCTGAGCGGCCGTCGCGGGTCCTGGCCGTGGCCCAACGCTGCTGTGTCGGGCAGGGCCGGCCATGGGCTCCGCCGCCCCTGACGGCGTAGAATCGTCGAGAGAGCGGCTGAGGCGGTTCGTTCGGCGGTCGCTGGTGGAATGCTCGACATGGCGTCGCGTTGCCTGGTGATCCTGGCGCTGATCCTGTCCTGCGGCCGCGCGGCGCGCGCCGCGGGTCCCTCCCCGGGGGCGGACGTGCACCCCGGCCTTCCGCAGGTGGAGTTCATCAATCAGCAGCTGACGGCCGCCTGGGCGTCCGACGGCGTGCGGCCTGCGTCGGATGCGACCGACGGCGAATGGTGCCGCCGCGTCCATCTCGATCTGATCGGCCGCATTCCCAAGCTCGAGGAGCTGAAGGCGTTTCTCGCCGACAAGTCGCCCAGCAAGCGGGCCGACCTCGTCGCCAGGCTGCTCGGCGAGGAGTACGAGGACGAGTATTCACGGCATTGGACGGACGTCTGGACGACCATGCTGATCGGGCGGGACGCGACCAACGACCTGGTGAATCGCTCCGGCATGCGGCAGTATCTCCGCCGCGCGTTCTCGAAGAACATTCCGTATGACCGGCTGATGGAGGAGCTCGTCACCGCCACGGGGGTGAATGCCAACCGCAAGGACCTCGACGGCTTCAACGGCGCCACCAACTTCCTGAGCGGCAAGCTGGGGGAGATGGGGGACGACAAGGGTCTGGAGGCGACGGCGAAGACGGCTCGGATCTTTCTCGGGCTGCAGGTGCAGTGCACGCAGTGCCATGACCATCCCTTGCCTCCGAACCAGGGAAAGCAGAACCAGTTCTGGGAACTCAATGCGTTCTTCCGGCAGGCCCGGGCCCTGCGGAGACGGGGTGGCACCGACGACGTGCAGTGGATCGAGCTCGTCGACGAGGACTTCGTGGGCGACCAGAACGACCCCGAAGAAGCGGAGATCTACTACGAACTGCGGAACGGGCAGAAGCGGGTGGCGTACCCGGTGTTCGTGGACGGCACCGCGATCCCGCGGAGCGGCTTCCTGCCCGGCACCATGGAGGACGGCACCCGCTACGGCGTGAATCGGCGGCGCGAACTGGCAACGCTGATCAGGACGAGCCCGCTGTTTCCCAAGGCCGCCGTCAACCGGATGTGGGGGCACTTTCTCGGCCATGGATTCACCCGGCCGGTCGACGACCTCGGCGAGCACAACCCGCCGTCCCACCCGGAACTGCTCGACGGCCTCGCCGAGCGTTTTCGGGACGGAGGCTTCGACCTCAAGGAACTGGCGCGGTGGATCGTGCTCTCCAGGCCGTATGCCACGTCCAGCCGGCCGTCGGCTTCGGGCCCGGACGACGATCCCGCCTCGGGTGAGAAGCCGAAGTTCGCACGGTTCTACCTGCGGCAGATGCAGGCGGAGGAGCTCTACGAGTCGCTGCTGACCGCCACCGAGGCGGATCGGGCCGCCCGGGCCGAGGACGCGGCCAAGAAGAAGGACGAATGGCTGTCGCAGTTCGTGATCGCGTTCGGCACCGACGAGGGGGACGAGGCGACGACCTTCAACGGCTCGATCCCGCAGGTGCTGACGATGTTCAACGGCGACCTGATCGAAAACGCCGTCGCCATCGGCAAGGGAGGTTTCCTGCACCGCGTCGCGGCAGCGCCCCTGAACTCCACCGCCAGGATCGAAACGCTCTACCTGGCTGCCCTGGCCCGCAAGCCCTCGCGGACCGAACTGGATGTCGCCAAGCGGCTGGTCGCGGCCCGGAAGGGGGACGCGATCGGAGCCCTCCAGGACGTGTGGTGGGCCGTCCTCAACTCCAACGAGTTCATTTTCCAGCATTGAGCCTCGGCGCATCCACCTCCTTTTTTCGGGAACCGCGTGCCATGAACCACTCCTTCGACGTGCCGAACGGCATGAGCCGACGACACTTTCTGCACCACCTTGCCGGGGCCGCGGCGCTGGCGGCGCCGGCGACCGCGTTTGCCGGCACGATCCTCGCCAACGCCACGGAGATGCGAAAGCGGCACAAGGCGGCGATTCTGCTGTGGATGGGGGGCGGCCCGAGCAGCATCGACATCTGGGATCTCAAGCCGGGCACCCCCACGGGAGGACCCTTCGCGCCCATCGCCACCACCGCCGAGGGCGTGCAGATCTGCGAGCACATGCCGCTGATGGCCCAGCAGATGCACCACATGGCCGTCGTGCGATCGATGAGCACCCGCGAGGCCGACCACATGCGGGGCCGCTACTACATGCACACGGGCTATGTTCCCAGTCCGAGCGTCGAGCACCCCAGTTACGGCGCCGTGATCGCGCATGAGCTCGCGGATCAGGTTCCGCACCTCGAGATCCCGCCGTTCGTGTCGGTGGGCGGCGGCAGCGTCGGGCCCGGGTTTCTCGGGATGGCGTGGGCTCCGTTCGTCGTCGACTCCAACGGCGTGGTCCGCAACCTCGACATGGGGATCGATCCGACGCGGCTGGATCAGCGACTCCGGATGCTCGACACGATCGAGAAACGGTTCATCGGCGAACAGCGGGGCGGTTCCGCCGAGGATCACCGCAAGGTGGTCGAGAAGACGGTGAAGTTAATGACCAGCCGGCAGATGGAGGCCTTCAAGGTGGGCAGCGAGCCGAAGGAGGTGCAGGAGCGGTACGGCGCCAACGGATTCGGGCGGGGCTGCCTGATGGCCCGGCGGTTGGTCGAACTGGGAGTGCCGTTCGTCGAGGTCGACCTGGGGGGCTGGGACAACCACGCGAACATTTTCCCCACGCTGCAGAACCAGAGGCTTCCCGTGCTCGACCGGGCGATGAGCGCCCTGGTGGCCGACCTTGCCGACCGGGGCATGCTCGACGACACCGTCGTCATGTGGATGGGGGAGTTTGGCCGCACGCCGAACATCAACGGGGGTGCCGGCCGCGACCACTGGGCCCGCAGCTGGAGCGTGGTCGTCGGCGGGGGCGGCTTCCGGCGGGGCGTGGTGGTCGGCGCGACCAACGAGGACGGCCGGGAGGTGGTGTCCGATGCCTTCAGCCCCCAGGACCTGATGGCGAGCGTCCTGCAGGCGCTGGGGGTTCCGCTCGTCAAGAACTTCACGGCCAAGAACGGCAGGCCGATGAAGATCGCCAACGCGGGCCAGCCGATCAAGGAACTGTTCGCCTGAGGCCCGGGGCCGGATCGCGCGGCGCCGGCCATGGCCCGCCGGCCCGTTGACGCTACACTCTCAAGACCGCGTCGTGGCCGGGTCCATGCCCCGTCGCTCGCGCGATCCCCGAGGGCCATCGATGGCTGCTGCCGATCTTGAACTCGAGCACTGGAGCACGGCCGATGCCGTGGACCTCTACGAGGTGGCCCGGTGGGGAAACGGCTACTTTTCCGTCGGGCCGAATGGCCACCTGCTCGTCCATCCGGACAAGGATCCGACCAAGAGCATCGACCTGAAGCAGCTCGTCGACCGGCTCCAGGTCCGCGGCATCGACCTGCCGATCCTGTTGCGATTCGCGGAGATCCTCCAGCATCGCCTCGGCGAGCTCCACGGGGTGTTCACCACCGCCATGCGGGAGAATGGATACCGGGGAGACTACTGCTGCGTGTACCCCGTCAAGGTGAACCAGCAGCGGCAGGTGGTGGAGGAGGTGCTGCGGTTCGGCAAGCCGTACCGGTTCGGCCTCGAGGCTGGCAGCAAGCCCGAACTGCTCGCCGTCATCGCATTGGCCGACAACGACACGCCGATCATCTGCAACGGTTTCAAGGATGCCGAGTTCATCGAGACCGCGATGCTGGCCCAGAAGATCGGCCGTCGCATCATCCCGGTGGTCGAGCGGTTTTCGGAACTCCAGCTGATCCTCGACTACGCAGAGAAGCTCGGGGTCCGTCCGCGAATCGGCATGCGCGTCAAACTGGCTGCCCGGGGCAGCGGCCGATGGCAGTCGTCGGGAGGCTTCCGGAGCAAGTTCGGCCTGACGGCGAGCGAGATCGTCAAGGGGCTGGAGGTGCTGCAGGGGCGTGGCATGGAGGATTGCCTGCAGCTGCTGCACTTCCATCAGGGCAGCCAGATCACCAACATCCGGCACATCAAGGCGGCGCTCAACGAGGCATCGCGGATCTACACCGAACTGGCCAAGCGGGGCGCCGGCTTGGCGTACATCGACGTCGGCGGCGGGCTGGGCGTCGATTACGATGGATCGCAGACCAACTTCGAGTCGAGCGTCAACTACAGCCTCCAGGAGTATGCCAACGACGTCGTCGCCCACGTGCAGAACGCCTGCGACGAGGCCGGGGTGCCCCATCCGACGATCGTCTCCGAGAGCGGTCGGGCCGTCGTGGCCTACCACAGCATGCTGATCTTCGGCGTGCTCGGCGTGTCGGAGCAGGGGGGCATGGCCGACGTGAGCGAGCCGTCGACGGAGGCCGAGCAGCCGCTGCACGATCTCTGGGAGACCTATCAGGGCATCAACGTCCGCAACCTGCTGGAGAGCTACCACGACGCCCAGCAGTCGCTCGATACGGCGATGAGCCTGTTTTCCAGCGGCTACCTTCCCCTCGACCAGAGGTCGGCCGTCGAGAACCTCTACTGGGCGATCTGCCGGAAGATCTCGAAGCTCGCCCGCACGCTCGATTACCTGCCGGAGGAACTCGAGGGGCTGCAGGCGGCGCTCTCCGACACCTACTTCTGCAACTTCTCGCTGTTCCAGTCGATTCCGGACAGCTGGGCGATCAAGCAGCTGTTTCCGGTGATGCCCATCCACCGCCTCAACGAACGCCCCGGCAGGGCGGCCGTCCTGGGAGACGTGACCTGCGACTCCGACGGCAAGATCGACCAGTTCATCGATCGCCGCGACGTGAAGCGCACCCTCCCGCTGCACGCCTGGCAGAGCGAGCCGTATTACCTCGGGGCCTTCCTGATCGGAGCCTACCAGGAGATCCTCGGCGACCTGCACAACCTGTTCGGCGACACCAACGCCGTTCATGTCAGCACCGATGAGCGCGGCGAAGTGGTCGTCGACGCGGTCATCAAGGGTGACACCGTGCGCGAGGTGCTCGATTACGTGGAGTTCGACTCGAACCAACTCGTGCAGCGGCTCCGGGATTCGATCGAGCAGGCTGTCCGTGAGGGCCGGATCTGTGACAGCCGGGCGGGGAGGTTCCTCAAGTTCTACGAGGAAGGGCTCGGCGGCTACACGTACCTGGAAGAGCCGGGCTGAGGTCGTCGGGAAGGGGGCCCGGCGGAACGCCGGGTGAAATCCGCGTCCATGCAGCTGATCCGCGTCGCCGGCTGTGCCCTGAACCAGACGCCGCTCGATTGGGACGGCAATCGCGACCGCATCATCGCCGCGATCGCCGCGGCCCGCGACGCCGGCGCCTCGGTCCTCTGCCTGCCCGAGCTGTGCATCACCGGCTACGGCTGCGACGACGCCTTCCAGTCGCCCGGCGTGCAGCGGACGGCGCTGGAGATTCTCGGTGAGATCGCCCCGGCCACGCGCGGCATCATCGCCGCCATCGGCCTGCCGGTGCGGTTCGAGAGCGGACTGTACGACGCCGCGGCCGTCGTGGTGGACGGGAGCGTCGCCGGCATCGTCTGCAAGCAGAACCTGGCCGGCGACGGCATCCACTACGAGCCCCGCTGGTTCCGGCCCTGGATCCGCGGTCGCCGGGGCACGGTGGCAGTGGCGGGCCGGGAGACGCCGCTGGGCGACCTGCGGTTCCAGTGCGGTGACGTCCGCATCGGCTTCGAGATCTGCGAGGATGCGTGGGTGGCCGACCGGCCCGGGGCGGCGCTCACGGCCCGCGGCATCGACCTGATCCTGAATCCGTCGGCCAGCCACTTCGCGTTCGGCAAGGACGAGATCCGCCGCCGCTTCGTGCTGGAGGGATCGCGGGCGTTTGCCGCCGCCTACGTCTACGCCAACCTCGTCGGCAACGAGTCGGGCCGGGCGATCTACGACGGCGGAGTTCTCGTCGCGGCCTGCGGCCGGATGATCGCGTCTGGTCGGCGATTCTCCTTCGCCGACCGGACGCTCGTGACCGCGGACGTCGATCTCGACGAGATCAGGCTGGCCCAGAGCCGCCTGACCCTCGATCCGGTGGCCGACGCCGCTGAGGGCGATCGGGTGCTGGTGGGCTGGCAGCCCGCCACGGCATCGACTCAGCCGCCGGCAGGGGGTGATCACCGCGATCCGTGGGAGCACGGCGGCCACGTGAAGGAGGAGGAGTTCACCCGGGCCGTCGCGCTCGGCCTCGTCGACTACGCCCGGAAGAGCGGATCCCGGGGATTCGTCGTGTCCGCCAGCGGCGGGGCCGATTCGTCCGCCGTGGCGTGCCTGGTCGCCCTCGCGGTCCAGCTTGCGGCCCGCGAGTTGACCGCGGCTAACGCCGCCCGCAGGCTCGGCCTGTCCGCGCCACCGGCTCGGGGGGAGGATGCCGTGCGGCGGATCGTCACCTCCACGCTGACGTGCGTCTACCAGTCGACGGCGAACTCCGGCACGGTCACGCGGTCGGCGGCCCGCGGGCTCGCCGAGGCGCTGGGCGGCGTGTTCCACGAGTTCGACGTCGAGACGATCGTGCGGCGGTACGAGGAGCTCGTGTCGGGAGCCGTGGGCCGGCCGCTCTCCTGGGATCACGACGACGTGGCCTTGCAGAACATCCAGGCCCGCGCCCGATCGCCGGGCGTGTGGATGCTCGCCAACATCACCGGCGGCCTGCTGGTTTCGACGAGCAATCGCTCGGAGGCCGCCGTGGGATATGCGACCATGGACGGCGACACGTCCGGTGGCATCGCCCCGCTGGCGGGCATCGACAAGGCCTATCTGCGGCGTTGGCTGCGCTGGCTGGAGCGGCATGGGCCGGAGGGCATCGGGCCGGTGCCGGCGCTTGCCGCCGTCAACGTCCAGACCCCGACGGCCGAACTGCGTCCGGCGGCGGCGGGCCAGACGGACGAGGCGGACCTGATGCCCTACGACGTGCTTGACGCCATCGAACGGGCCGCGATCCGCGACAAGCAGACGCCCCTGGAGGCGTGGCACAGGCTGCGGCTCGAGTTTCCGCGACACGAGGCCCGCCAGCTCGCCGGGTGGACGGAGCGGTTTTTCGTGCTCTGGAGCCGCAACCAGTGGAAGCGGGAGCGGTATGCCCCGTCGTTCCATCTCGATGACGAGAACCTCGATCCGAAGACCTGGTGCCGGTTCCCCATCCTCTCCGGCGGCTTCGCCCGCGAACTCACCGAACTCCGGGCGGCGGTCGCCGGATCGGCCTGAAAACGGGGCGGGCTGCGGCGGTTCCGCCACGCCTCCGGTCGCGGAATCGGCCTCGCCGCGGGGCGGCGGAGGCTGGTAGAGTCCGCGGCGTCTCGTGGAGCCTCTCATGCCCTGCCATCCGCAGCCCGCGACGCGTCGCCTGCCGCGCCTCCTGCTCCTGCTCGCCGCCGCGGCGCTCGCGCGGCCCGTGCCCGCCCAGCAGGCCGCCTTGCCACAGGCCCCGCCGGCGCAGGGAGCGGCCCAGCCTCCGCAGGCACAGCCGCCGCACCTGACGGCCGAGCAGCAGGTCGCCCTGGATCAGCTGCTCGCTGCCTGGGAGACGCGGAACTCCGCGGTTCGAACCTGGTCGTGCACCTTCCACAAGTGGGAGTACAACGCCTGGAGCCCGTCCGATGCGGGGGGGGAGCGGCTGGCGTTCGCCGAGAGCAGCGGCGAGCTGAAGTATGCGGCGCCCGACAAGGGGCTGTTCCGTGTGAAGGAGACGAAGCAGTGGAGCCCCGAGGCACGGCGCTACGAGGTGCGCGGCGGCGATGCGGGAGAGCATTGGGTCTGCAATGGCGAGAGCATCTACGAATTCCGCCATGCCGAACGCCAGCTCCGCGAGACCAAGCTGCCTGCTGACATGCGGGGCACCGCGATCAGCGAAGGCCCGCTGCCCTTCGTGTTCGGCTCGAAGGCCACCGCGCTCAAGAAGCGATACTGGATGCGGATCATCACGCCGCCGGACGTCCGCGACCAGATCTGGCTCGAGGCGTTGCCCAAGGAACAGCGTGACGCCGCCAACTTCTCCAAGGTCGAACTGATCCTCCAACGGGACCTGATGCCCTTCGCGATCCAGATCTACAAGCCGGGTGGTCAGGATCGCGACGTCTACCAGTTCGATCCCCGCACGAACCTGATCGACAAGGGCTTGGACCTGATCCGCGATTTTGCCAAGCCGATGACCCCGTTCGGCTACAAGTACGTGCTGGAGGACCTGCAGGCGGCCGCGGCAGCCCCGCCCGGCTCGAGCGTCCGCTGAGCTGCGGGCACGCCGTGCGATATACTTTCGGGCTCGCGCACGTCCCGGAGGCGTTCCTGCATGCCGCTCGTCGATCCCGCACACCCGCTGTTCCAGCTGCTGCAGCGGGACGGCCGCTACTCGCTCGACGCGTACCTGTTCGTGCTGGAAGCCCTGACGTTCGCCCAGGAGTCGTTGGGCATGGGGCATGAACCCGAGAGCGGCGAGCTGGAGCCGACGCCGGTGGAGGAGCCGCAGGCGAAGCCGCGGCGCAGCCGCCGCCGTCCCCGTCAGCCCGAGCGGCACGTCTCGGGCCAGGAGCTCTGCGAGGCGGCCCGGCGGTACGGCCTCCAGCAGTACGGCTTTCTGGCACCGACCGTGCTGGCGACCTGGGGCATCCGCCGCACCGACGACATCGGGGAGATCGTCTTCAACATGATCGAGATCGGCCAGATGCGGAAGACGAAGGCCGACAAGCGGGAGGACTTCCGCGGTGTCTTCGAGTTCGACGAGGCGTTCTCGCGCGACCTGTCGTTCGTGGTGCCGGATACGGTCTGATGGCGGCGGGAGGGCCTGGGGGGCGGTGGACGTTTTTGACGGTGGCGGCCGCCGTCGCCGGCTGGCTCGCCTTCCTCGCCTGGCTGGCCTGGCGATCCTGAGGACCGCGTCCGGGGAACATCGATGAGGCTCGCATTCACCGCTATCCCGCTCTGGCTGGCACTCCTCCCGCTGGCGGCGTACCTCGTGGTCATCGGGTCGTTTCATCTCCGCCGTCGGCCCGTGCTGGTCGCGGGAGCGGTTGACGGCGCCCTGCTTGCGGCCGGCGTGTCGGGGCTGGTGATGGCCGGGCCGCTGGCGCTCCTGCAGCCGTTGGCGGGAACCTCGCCGTGGACCGCGGTGGCGTTCCTGGCGGCCTGCGTGATCATGCTGGCCTTCGCGATCCTGGCCACTCGGCCCCGGATCGTGATCTACAACATCGGCCTGGATCGGCTGCGGCCGGTGGTCGCCGAGCTGGTGGGATGCCTCGACCCGGCCGCCCGGTGGGCGGGAGAGACGGCGGCCCTGCCCTCGCGGGGCCTCCAGATCCACCTCGATGACCGCGGTCCTGCCCGTTGCGTGAGCGTGATCGCCGCCGGCTCCCGCCCGGCGACCGAGGCGTGGAGCGAGTTCAGCCGCCACCTGCGTCGCGGCATCGCGACGATCGAGGTCCGCCGCAGCCCGTGGGCCGGCTACGCCCTGTTCGCCCTGGCGGCCGCCGTCGTGGCGGCTTCGTGGGCCGTGTCCTAGCCCAAGTTACGCACTTCGGAACCATTTTTCGGATTTTTGGGCAGCCCATTGATCGTAAGTGCTGACGTGGCAACGCGCGGTTCCGCGAACGGCCGTGTAGTGAAGACCTTGCCCTTGAGTTTTTACTTTCAACTTTGCGATCTTCGAGGCATCCGATCCACGGAGCGCTTCGATGTTCCTGCGACGATGTGAGCGACGAAAGAGCGGCAAGCGTCACACCTACTGGGCGCTCGTCGAGTCGTATCGCACGGCACGAGGATCGCGGCAGCGTGTGGTCGCATATCTCGGTGACCTCACGCCGAGCGAGCAGCACGGCTGGGCGAAGCTCGGCGCACACCTGCAAGGTGCCGAAGCGGCGCGCCGGCCCGAGCGCACGCTCTTCGATCCGCCATGTGCACGGGATGCAGGCGAAGAAGAACAGGTGAAGGTCCGCCTCAAGGACATCCGTCTCGAGCGGCTGCGTGATTTCGGTGACGTCTGGCTGGCCTGGGGGCTGTGGCGGATGCTCGGCCTCGACCGGCTCTTGGCAAAGCTTCTGCCCGAGGGTCGCGAGGACGTGTCCTGGGGGATGGTGGCAGCGATTCTCGCCATCGCCCGGTTCTGCGAGCCGTCGAGCGAACTTCACATCGAGGAGAAGTGGTATCGCCGTACGGCGCTGGAAGATCTCCTGGGCGTGCCTCCGGAGAAGGTGCACACCGATCGACTCTACGCCACGCTCGACCGGCTCCTGCCCCACAAGGAGGCGATCGAATCGCACTTGAAGCAGCGGTTCGGCGAGCTCTTCGAGTTGAAGTGCGACCTCCTGCTCTACGACGTGACGAGCACCTACTTCGAAGGCGACGTGGAGAACTGCGAGATCGCCAAGCGGGGCTACTCCCGCGACTCCCGAGGCGACCGGCCGCAGGTCTGTATCGGCCTGGTCGTCACGGAAGAAGGCTTCCCGCTGGGCTACGAGGTCTTTGCCGGCAACATGCACGACTCGCTGACGGTGAAGAGTGTCGTTGAGTCGCTGGAACACAAGCACGGGGCGCTGAACCGTGTCTGACCCGTCTTCTACAGTTTGAAAAATGAAGTCCTTGCGCTGCAGGGGTTTACGTCAACACAAAACAGCCGTGGCACCATGCGCCACGGTTTCAGGCATCGCTCATAAGTGGGGCTTTAGCCTCTGAACGGTTGGGGGAATGGCGACGCCGGCGGCTTGGAAGGCCGTGGCGCAGTCGCCGCGAACATCCGTCCGCAGGAGGAAGTGCTGATCGTGATGGACGACCTCGGTCAGCCGCAGGGC
>Ga0194129_10002384_pt1 | contig 28433 bp, 26 predicted proteins | sample TA2KigCa35mmetaG_FD_150862 | JGI IMG/M metagenome (GOLD analysis project Ga0194129, IMG submission 150862) | Freshwater microbial communities from Lake Tanganyika, Tanzania - TA2015038 Kigoma Deep Cast 35m | ecosystem: Environmental > Aquatic > Freshwater > Lake | place: Tanzania: Lake...
ATTCAAGAAAGACTTGCAGGACTTGCTATAGTCTTTAAGCTAATTGAAGTTTTTGCCGATGTTTTGTCATATTTAAGGCTTTACGCATTAGGTCTTGCTGGAATGGTGATGGCGTCTACATTTAATGAAATGGGCGCTATGGTTGGTGGAGGAATTATTGGAGCGCTCGTCATATTTTTTGGCCACACAATTAATATCACATTAACAGTGATGGCAGGTGTTTTGCATGGGCTTCGTTTAAATTTTTTAGAATGGTACCACCACTGTTTTGAGGGAGGCGGAAGAAAGTTTCGCCCTTTGAGAGTATTTATTAAAGAATAAGGAGAGAATTTTATGGGTTATGACATGATTGGACCGGCACTTTCACTTGCATTTAGTGCTATCGGAGCTTCAATTGGTTGTTCAGTTGCAGGTATGACATCACATGGTGTTATGAGTCGAATTGAAGAAGGGCATGGAAAATTTATTGGCCTTTCTGCAGTTCCCGCATCTCAGCTTATTTACGGCTTTATTTTAATGCTTTTATTAAGAAATGCGATTGAAGCGGGTAGTGTAACACAACTTTCTTCTATCTTTATTGGGGGTGGTTCGGGTCTTGCTATTATGGTTGCAGCTATTTACCAAGGACTCTGTTGCGCAACTGCTATCCAAGCTACTGCAAAACAACCGTCTGTATTTGGAAAAACATTTGTAGCAATCGGAATTGTTGAGTCATTTGCTCTATTTGCGTTTGTTTTTGCCTTGCTATTAATGTAAGGGTAAGACAATAAAAAGGGCATGACAAGAGAAGAAAGAGATACAATGGGTGTTGTGCAAGTTCCTAAGGATAAGCTATGGGGTGCACAAACCCAACGATCAAGAGAAAACTTTTGCGTTGGTATCGAGACGATGCCAAAAGAACTTATTCACTCTCTAGCACTTGTAAAAAAAGCATCTGCAATTGTGAATGCAGAACTCGGTTTGCTTTCAGAATCTAAAAAAGAACTTATTCTATCAGCTTGCGAAGAGATTCTTCGCTCTCGCTTAGATGACCATTTTCCTTTAGTTGTCTGGCAAACAGGTTCTGGAACACAGACAAATATGAATGTAAATGAGGTCATTGCAAATTTTGCAAATTTAAAGGCTGGGGGAAAACCCGGCTCTCATCACCCAATTCACCCAAATGATGATGTCAATAAAAGTCAATCTTCTAATGATGTGATACCAACTGCAATTACTGTGGCAGTCTGTTTGCAGGTAAATGAGAGACTCATTCCGGCGCTTCGATATTTTGCAAAGGTGCTTTATCAGAAAGTTGATGAATTTAAGGAGATTGCAAAATGTGGTAGAACCCATTTGATGGATGCAACACCTTTAACCTTAGGCCAAGAATTTTCTGCATTTCTCACCCAAATTGAAAATGGAATAAAAGATCTTGAAAGAGCCCTCATTCATGGAAGTGAAATCGCTCTTGGAGGAACTGCTGTTGGAACAGGACTAAATACCCACCCAGAATATGCATGTAAAGTTGCAGATCAAATTGCAACGCTTACAAAATTTCCCTTTAAGTCAGCCCCAAATAAATTCGAAGCCCTAGGTTCTATGGACGGGCTTGTCGCTTTAAGTGGCGCACTAAGAACTATAGCAGTTTCATATATGAAGATTGCAAATGACATAAGGCTTTTAGGATCAGGACCAAGATGTGGACTTGGCGAGTTAAGACTTCCTGAAAATGAGCCAGGTTCATCAATTATGCCGGGAAAAGTAAATCCGACGCAATGTGAGATGATGACACAAGTGGCTGTACAAGTTATGGGCAATGATGTCACTGTTGGACTTGCAGGTTCCCAAGGCCATCTTCAATTAAATGTCTTCCGTCCCGTCGTAGCTTACAATTTACTCCAATCGATACGCCTTTTATCAGATGCTGCAAACAACTTCGTAGACAAATGCCTCATCGATATCAAACCAAATATCGAGCAAATCCGTTGGTACCTTGAAAATTCTCTCATGCTTGTAACAGCTCTTAACCCACACATTGGCTACGAAAACGCAGCCAAAATCGCCAAATACGCCTTTGAAAAAAACCTCACTCTCAAAGAGGCCGCCTTAGTCTTGGATCTTGTCACCGAAGACAACTTCGACAAGTGGGTCGACCCCCATAAAATGCTCGGGTTTTAGCTATTTTTTAGCTCATAAATAGCTCTTAGGTTTTCTGCAATATAGCTTAATACAGTGTTTTGAGGGTAAGCTGGCGTTAATTCGAGATAAGACACACCGTAAGCATGATCATTCCATCCATCATCATTTGTGTCATATACGAGTACTGAATTTTCCCGTAAGCCTCCTGCATAAACGTTCCCATTTTTGAAATCTATAATCAATGGGTATGGAGTCCAAAGCGATTTTGGATTAAATCCATAGATATCAACCCCTACAAATAGGTCGCTATTAAAATTAGTTGTGGCTTTTATTCCAGAAATAATTGCTTCGATTGCAGCTGTAACATAACCAAGCTGTGTAGTTGAGTTTGCAGATGTAAGTTGTGTAGAGTTTCCTGGTATAGCATTTGCAGAAGTTGGTTTGTTTTTATTCGGTTTTGTTAGTGGAGGAAATGTAAAAGGTAAAATAGACCAAGTTTCGAATTCATGGGCTGAAGCACTTGCAGGAAGAGCAAATTTATACCTAACACCAAATTGTTGAGCAAGTGCAATTGTTTGTAGAACTGTTAAATTAGCAGCATTTTGATATCCAGCTATAGAATGAGGTACTGACGTAGAATAAATATAATTTAGTTCATTCCCATCCATATTTAGGCTTACCGCATCCATGGGCAAGGTTGAAGCAGATGTGATACAGGCGCTTGGAATAGGGGATGCAGCAAAATTAGTGCATCCTTCGGGAGTAATAGTCATATCGACTAAGTCATATAGAGGGATGATGATATAGCCATTGTTTCCTAACATTTGAGCTGTGTTTTCATTTATGTTATTTGGGAATGAAAAAATTGAGAAATATTGATTATTATCTGCAAGGGCTTTGCCTATTTCAGTATAGAAGGTAATTTGATTCGTTTGTGAGGAATCAAACGGTTCAATATCGAATTGGATCCCATTAATAGTTGGCAAATAGCCTGTGTTTGGGGCAAAATGAGAAATCCCCTGAGTTGTGTTGTAAGCTAGTGTGCCTCCTTTTAAAACAAGACCTGCTAATGCTTGAACATTCTGAGTCGTGAAAACTGATCCATTATTAAAGTCTATTAAAGAACCGTTGTTTATTCTTCCATCAATAATTACAGAAATTTGTGAATTAGTAACACCGGTATAAGAAATAGAGTCTGTTACTAGATTAGACATTGGAGTTAAATAAAATCCATAGTTAGAGAGAGTGTTATAATCTGAAGCTGTTGCATTAAGACACCATGGCATTTCAAGGTCTGATGCATAAGGATAGACCATATTAATTTGGCTCCCCACCGCTGCGTTCTGATTATACTCTGAAATTAAACTTTGCATGGAAGAAAGCCAATTAGCTTGGTCAAAAGAAGTATCGTTTGGGGAGCCAAAGTAGTCTGCGTAAAGGTAGGCCCCAACGCTCCAGGCAGGGACTAGATTTGTAGCTGATAATTTTGTTGATTTTTTGCTCTTAGCCATAGAAATTTTTCCTTTTTTTATTTTAAGGATAACATTCAGGCTTAATTCTATATTACGTTGATAATCAGTGGATGACTTTGACCCACATTTGGTGCTCCCATTTGTCGATGACTTTATTGTCTTTATCGACAAGGAGGGCTTGGTAGGCGAAAAGCCCTTTGGTCTCTTTAAACTTTTCATCGAGAAGGGGGAATGAGATTCTGCCGATTCGGTGAGAGAGGGGGTATGTTTTGGTCTCCTCTGTAAGGTCTTTGTAGATGAGAGAAAGGACGATCTGGCAATTTGATGGATCTATTGAGAGGGGGATTTGCCAGGTGACGAAGAGTTTTTCTCCGGTGGGAGGGTGATCTTGTTTGGGGTCTGGACTTCTTACAAAAGTGCTTGCTAAATTTGATTGATTGACTTCGACTTTAGCAACTTGGATATAATGGATGCAGGAAGAAAAGAGGAGAGAAAAAAGCAAACTGTAACAAAACGTTTTCATCTCATATACTGTAGTAAAAATAGGATTTTCGTGGATATAAAAAGTGTCTTAGGAATTGTTTTTGACGAAGAAAAGCTTTTGCTTGCGAAAAGAAAAGATGTGCCTGTTTGGGTTTTGCCAGGGGGAGGAGTCGATTCGGGAGAGCTTCCTGAAGAGGCTATTATTAGAGAATTTAGAGAGGAGGTCTCGCTTGATGTTGAAGTTATTCGAAGAGTTGGTACTTACACAGGCGGTTTTTTTATTAAACCCGTTCATCTCTACCACCTAAAAATTGTTCAGGGAGAAATTTCTCCAGGTGATGAAATAAAAGAGGTGAATTTTTTTCCTCTTGCAAACCTTCCAAAAGAGATTCCCCCCCCTTTTCACGAGTTTATTCAAGATGCTGTTGCGAAAAAACCGCCGTTTTCAAAAAAAATCACTTCAGTGACAATTTTTACAGTTTTAGCAACTGTTTTAAAGCATCCTATCTTATTTACTAGATTTATTTTAAGTAGATTGGGCCTTCATGTGAATACATAGGTTTTTTTCTAAAAGTTTCTCATGGCAAGATAAAATCAGCTCCTCTGTATCAGACCAATTAATGCAAGGGTCAGTAATTGAAATAGTTGGGGATAACTCAGAGCCCATTTCAAAAGGTTGACTTCCTTCATCGATGAAACTTTCTAGCATAATTCCTAATAGGGGGGTTGAAGCCTCTAGTAAATCCTCCACTACTTTTTTACATGTATCTTTTTGCTTTTTAGGATTTTTGCTTGAATTGCCGTGAGAGCAATCAACCATAATGGGGTGGTAAATTCCTGATGCATTTTGTAAGCTTTTTGCATAAAAAATGCTCTCTTTGTCGTAGTTTGTTTCAATTTCAGCTCCACGCAAAACTAAATGACAAAAAGGGTTGCCTTGAGTTGAAATAGCAGATAGGGAGCCATTTTCATTACATCCTAAGAATGTATGAGATGTTTTTGCAGATATAATGCTATTTATAGGAAGGGAAAGATTGCCTTCTATTGTGTTTTTAAATCCAACAGGGAATGAAAGTTGTGAGGCTAATTCTCTATGAACTTGTGAGCTTGTAGTTCTTGCACCAATAAACCCCCAAGTTACAAGGTCTTGATAATAAGATGCACATAAAGGATTTACAAATTCAGTCGCAATAGGAAGGCCAATTGATGCAATCTCTTTAAAAAGAGTTCTAACAAGAATTAACCCCTTTCTCAGGTCGTTTGTTCCGTTTAAATAGGGGTCGTAGAGAAAACCTTTCCAACCTATAGTGGTTCTAGGTTTTTCTACATAGACTCTCATAACTAAAAAAATTGTCTCTTTTACGTAATCACTTAGTTTTTTTAGACGATTTGCATAAATAAGAGCACTCTCCATGTTGTGAATCGAGCAAGGTCCGACGATAAAAACAAGTTTTTTACAAGATCCGGAAACAATCTGTTTTGCTGTTCGTATAGATGACTTAAGAAATTGTTTTTCAGTTTCTTCTAAAGGAATTTTTGTTTGCAAAGAGAGAGGTGATATTAATTCAAAAGGGGTAAACATGAAACAACATTAATTTTTTTTAACACTTTTTCTCAATCAATATATATAGATTTAAATTATGACGGATGAAAATATACCTTATGTAGTTCAGTGCACCGGTGATTACGGTGGGTGTGGATTTTGGAGAATGCTTTGGCCCCAAATGGTTATGAATATGAAGGGGATCGCAAGGGTTTCTCATGAATCTTTTCTAAATCGAGAATTTCTTCACTATAATTTTTTGCAAGCTATGCATATACAAAGGCATATAACTGAAAATCAATTAGAATTTTATAAAAAGTTAGTCCATATCAAAAAAAGGATGAATTTCAAATTAGTCTATGAGTCAGATGACATTATAATTGCAAAAGATATACCCGATTACAACCAGGCTAAACAAAAAATAATCGATATTGGAGATTTTGCAAAAGATATTATAGCGCTTTGTGATGAAGTTACAGTTTCTACCCCTTTTTTAAGGGATTACTACTTAAAAGAGACTAGCCAAAAAAATATCACAGTCATACCAAATTATCCTCCTGAATTTTGGATAGGACACTACTATAATGAAAAGGTTCTCCTACAAAATTATAGGGCTCATAAAAATAAGCCAAGAATTTTATATGCGGGAGCTTCTGGACATTTTCATTACTCTGCAGATGGAAAAACAATCCCTGATGACTTTTCTCATGTAAAAGAAGCTGTTATGTCAAATGCAGATCGGTATAAATGGATTTTTGTTGGCGGGTTTCCAACATCGCTTGTTAGTTTAGTAAAAGCCGGTTTAATCGAATATTACCCGTGGCAAACATTAGATAAATACCCAAAGTTTTTAGCATCCCTGCAAGCAAATATGTGTATTGCGCCCCTCCAAGAAAATGATTTCAATAAGGGAAAAAGTGATTTAAAATTTCTAGAAGCATCTTGTTTAGGTCTTCCTGTTGCGTGCCAAGATATTTCGACATTTGCTGTAGCCCCAATCAGGTTTAAGACGGGGGAGGAGATGATTAAAAGATTAGATGAGACACTTGAAAGTGAAGAAACTTTTTTAAAAGCATCAAGAAGAGCTCGGGCTTTAATTGAGAATAGATGGCTTGAAAGAGATGAGAATATAGGAAAATATTTAGATGTTTATTGCTATCCCTTTGGAGATCCTAGGCGAAAATATGTTTGATGTTGTACAATATTCTGCATGACGCAGATTTTATTATGGATAGATTTAATTAACAACTGGGTATGGGGATCTCCTCTTCTAATTTTAATTACATTTGTTGGTTTCTACTTAACAGTTAGGCTTAAAGGAATACAATTTAGAAGATTGTGGTACGCTCACAAACTAGCATTTCAAAAAAGTTCTACGCAAGAGATTGGCGAGGGTGATATATCTCATTTCCAAGCTCTTATGACAGCTTTGGCAGCTACAATCGGAATCGGAAGTATTACTGGAGTTGCTACTGCGGTTGTGATTGGGGGGCTCGGATCGATTTTTTGGATGTGGGTCGCAGCACTTTTCGGAATGGCTACCAAGTATGCTGAGTCGTTGCTTGCAATTAAGTATAGAGCAGTCGATGAGCAGGGCGAAATGTGTGGGGGGCCTATGCACTATCTTCACAAAGGTCTTAAAAGCAAATTTTTAGCTATCTCTTTTGCGATTTTAGCTGCAATTACTGCATTTGGAACTGGGAATATGGTTCAGTCAAACTCTGTCTCAGAAGCTATTAAGGTGCTACTTCCATTCATAGATCCTATATGGGTCGGAATTTTTTTAATGCTCATTACAGGGCTTCCTCTTCTCGGGGGGATTAAGAGCATAAGTAAAGTTGTTAGTATTCTTGTTCCAACAATGGCAATTTTTTATTTAATTTCGTGCTTTATTGTTGTAGGTATTCATATTAAAGAGGTTCCTGAAGCGTTTCATGCAATATTTGCATCAGCTTTTTCTGGCCAGGCAGCGGTGGGAGGTTTTTTAGGATCGACTGTTATGGTTGCGATTCAATGCGGCGTCTCCAGAGGAATTTTTTCAAGTGAAGCAGGTCTTGGAACCTCGTCTATTGCGGCGGCGGCGGCAAAAACAGATTCTCCTGGAAGGCAAGCGCTTGTTTCTATGTGTACGGTTTTCATTACAACGGGTCTTGTTTGTACGTTAACAGGCCTTGTCATCGCAACTACGAATGTTTTAGGCAGTTTAGATGCAAACGGAGTATTAGTTACAGGATCTCAGCTTGCTATAAAAGCATTTGATGCAGTTATCCCACATGGGGGGGTTCTTGTGACAATTGCAATTATCCCTTTTGCCTATTCAACGATTCTTGGATGGGCCTATTATGGGGAAAAATCAATGGAGTACTTGCTTGGGAGAAAGTCTGTTGTTTGGTATAGGCTGGTTTATACTTTTGTAGTTTTCTTTGGTGCTATACTTAACCTGGAGCTTGTTTGGGGTTTTGCAAACATAATGAACGGGTTAATGGCTTTTCCAAACTTAATTGGTCTTATCTTCCTTGGTGGAGTTGTTGCTAAGGAAAACGATCTTTTCGAAAAACTTCTCGATCAAGAAAAAAGAAAAGAATTACCAGCTCTTTAGACACCCTCTTAATAGTTAGTGAATTCCGATTTAATTTTTAGTTCTCTTATACTGATTATAAATCTTAAGGAGGTTGGTATGGGTGATAAAAGTACTAAAGCGTGTGATTTACTTAAAAAGCTTGATCAGTGTATGAAAGGAGATCAGAAAAAATTTCAAGCGTGCATTGCTTTACAAATGAAAGATGCTTTAATAGATGCATCTCCTTGTAAGCCTTGTTTTTCTGCAATTATTGATGTAGCTAAAAGCGTAGCTTTATCAAAAGTGCATCCGGCTGGTTTTATTGATGCAATTATCCATTTGATTGCAGCTACGTCAAAAGGTGATTGTAAATGCCTAGATGGTTGTAAGAGCTCTTAAGCATGAAAAAACTAAAGACGATTGAATGTCCAGAGGGAGAGGTTCAGTGCGAATCATTCAATCTTATGTGCTGCCCTCCAGAAAAAGAGTGTTGCGGCGATAAGTGTTGTGAAAAAGAGCAAGTTTGTTGTGACGGCACTTGTTGCGAAAATGGCTGCTTGGGGCTTAAATGCGCTCCAACTTCGACTTGATTTCTGATTGCGCATGAAGTGTCTCTTTAAGAGTTTGTCTTGCTTTTTCAACAAGTTCTTCAGGAGCTTTGGAGGTGAATTCTGGATTATTTAATTTTTGCTCGATAGAGGCAAATTGTTTAGCGAGCTTTTCAAGTTCTTTCGTGAGGCGAATTTTCTCTTTTGCTTTCAGTTCAGCTGGGAGTGGAACAAAAATTTTGATTCCTTTTACAATAGCTGTTGCTCCAGCTGCAGATAGAAGATCGTGTTTGTGAGAAGATTCGATATTTTGAATGCGGACAAGGGAGTGTAATATTTGTCTATTATTGTAGACAAGCTCTAGAACTTCATTGTCTTCCCCAATCAGATAGACATCAATAAAATTGCCGGGAGGTATTTGTAGCTCTGCTCTTATATTTCGTAGAGCGTAGACAACTTCATTTAAAAGCCCGAATTTCTCTTCTGTTGTTTTTGAAATATCTGAGGGTACAATTGTTTCTGGATAAGGAGCAATAATGCAAGATTTGCTTGTTAAAGCAGTGATTGCCTCTTTTAGATAGGGATCATGACTATCCAATGGAAGGGCATCACTAAAACGGTCTTTCAATAACGAGAAAATTTCCTCTGTAATAAAAGGCACGAGTGGGTGCATGAGTCTAATTGAGGCTAATAAGATCACAAGAAGAAGCTTTTGCTTATTTGTTCTAATCTCGTCTGTTCCCGTCTTACTAAATAAGTACGGTTTAGTAAGTTCTAAATAATACGCGCAAAACTCGTCCCAGAAAAATTCATACAGCTGTTTAGAGCCTTCGCTAAAATTATAAGTTTGAAGTTTTTGATTTACATCGCTAATTGTTTGATTTAAACGAGAAAGTATCCATTTATCGTCTAAAGTAAATAAAGTGGTGTCGATCTTATTTTTCAGATGATCAGAGGTTAGAGGGGGAGCTTTTTTGTCGTTTTCTTCGAAATTAAGGATAATAAACCTAAATCCGTTCCATAACTTATTTGCAAAATTTTTATACTCTTCAAACCGTCTTCTATCAAGATCGATTTGTCTTGCATGCGTTACGCTTGCGGCAAGAGCATATCTCATCGCATCAGCACCATATTGTCCGATAATTTCGATTGGATCTATGACGTTCCCTTTAGACTTGGACATTTTTTCCCATTTTGTATGAACATCAGAGGGAGTAGAGCCTTCTAGTTCAAAGGTAAGTCGTTCTTTAGGAGAGGCGTAAGCAATATTTCCATCCTGATTTACACGCCAATAAGATTTGCCGTAAATAAGTCCATGAATAAAAGTCTCTTCAAAAGGAACTTTCCCTGTTGCATACTCACCCATAAGTATCATACGGGCTACCCAGAAAAATAAGATGTCATGACCTGTAATTAAAGTCGATGTGGGGTAAAATGTTTCAAAATCTTCTGTTTTATCGGGCCATCCAAGTGTTGTTAGGGGCCAGAGCGCTGAGGAAAACCAGGTGTCTAAGACATCTTCTTCTTGCACCCAATCGGTTGGGTTTTTCACAACCTCTTCAGGTAGACCTTTTTCAATGTGGCAAATCATTCGGTTCGGATCATTTTTATGATGCCATACAGGGATTTGGTGACCCCACCAAAGCTGTCTTGAAATACACCAATCTCGTAAATTTTCAATCCAATGGAAATAGGTTTTTTCGTAATCTTTGGGAACTATTTTTACTTTCCCCGATTTGACCGCATCTAAAAGTTTTTCTTTAAACGGGGCCATTTTAATAAACCACTGCTTAGAAAGGTATGGCTGAATTACAGCTTTTGATCTATAAGAAATCCCAACTCTAAGAGTGTGAGGCTCTATTTTTTCTATAAGTCCTAAAGAGCGCATCTGTTTTATGATCTCTTCTCTCATCTCTTCTACGCTCTTGCCATCAATTGTTCCGTTTGGCTCTAATATATTAATCATTGGCAAGTTGTGTCTAACGCCAATTTCATAATCATTAAAATCATGAGCGGGTGTAATTTTTACAGCACCAGAACCGAATGTAGGGTCGACATATCTATCGCCTATAATGGGAATCAAACGATTCGTGATAGGAAGTCGAATCTGTTTGCCAATGAGATTTTTGTATCTTTCGTCAGTAGGATTTACAGCAACTGCTGTATCTCCAAGCATTGTTTCAGGGCGAGTTGTTGCAATTATAATGAACTGCTCTTTTTCATTTTCAATCGGATATTTAAAATACCAAAGAGATGAGGCTTTTTCTTCGTACTCAACTTCATCGTCAGCGATTGCGGTTTGTAAAAGGGGATCCCAATTGACAAGATAATCACCTCGGTAGATGAGCTTTTCATCAAACATTTTTTTGAACATAGTCTTAACAGCCCGTGTTGAGACATCGTCCATTGTAAAACGGAGCCTACTCCAATCAAGAGAGGATCCAAGTTTTTTAAGTTGTCCTAAAATTTTTCCTGCATACTCTTCTTTCCAAAGCCATACTTGAGTAAGAAACTCATCTCTTGTGAAATCTGTTTTTCTTTTTCCAAGAGTTGCAAAGAGGTGTCTTTCAACAACAGCTTGGGTAGAAATGCCTGCATGATCAGTGCCTGGAATCCAAACTGTTTTATGACCTTTCATCCGCATAAAGCGGATTAGAATATCTTGCACCGTATTTACAAGAGCGTGGCCCATATGAAGTACGCCAGTCACATTTGGAGGGGGGAGTATGATGCAAAAAGGAGATTTTGTGCTATTTTCTTGGGGTTTAAAAAAACCAGATTCTTCCCAAAAAAGGTACCATTTCTCTTCTACAAGCAAAGGATCGTATGTGATAGGAAGTTCTTTTTTAGTCATGGGTTTCAATTTTAGCGTAAAGACTTGTTTTCTTCAATTTTCTTTCGCAAGAAAGAACTTTTGTTTTTTTGCCAAGGCAGTGGTAAAAAAGAATTTGTTGCTTCAAAAGCTCTATTTTTTCCCATTTAAAGGATTCCTCTTCCCATCTTTTAAAATTGGTTTTATTGCTTTTCAAATAGTTTGGTAAAAGGGAATAGATCGATGGGTAGGCATAATCAAGTGTTCTATCAAAATGCTTGATGGCAGATTCGAAACCATATTTAGCGGCAATAAAGCAACCATTTAGAAAAAAGAAAGGAGATTGAAATTTTTCTAATGAATCTCTTGGATATTTGCCTAAAAGGTGCTCTACAGTTTTTAAATCATTTGTAAAAAGAGAGGCCCAAATTTTCAAAAGATCAAACTGTTTTTCTAAAGGAGGGTGGAGGGGTGACACCTTTTCTAAAAGAGCTACAAGTTTTTTAGCATCCCGACGTCCTATTAGAGAGTGAAAGTAAAATAAGAGTAAAACAGGAGAAAAAGAGCTTAGATCTGAAGAGGAAAAAACATACGGTTCATAACCTAAAAAAACAAGAGAGTGGGTGATGTTTTCTTTCAAAATAGGATTTGTTTCAGTTTCTAAAAGCTCTTTTAAAACGACTTTTTTATCAAGCCAAAAGGCGAGCTGAATTGCCATATGCTTGTATAAATCAGATAAATGATGAATTGTTTTTGCATCATGGAGGAAGATTGGTTTTTCTGCATGACTAAGCAGAGTGTGAATAAGAGCGTGTGTCTCTCTATTCACTAAAAGGTGGGGTAGATGAACAAGTAGCAAAAGCGCAAAATGATAAACTGCGATTCTGTCGTTTTTAGCGCTTTCATGAAGTCTAAAAAGAATTCGTTCTTCAATGGTATGAATAAGGGGGTGGTTTTTGAATTTTCTTACAGAGAGTTCAAGACATTTAAGTTCTTCATCGAGCTCTTTAGTTTTATTGTAGACAAGAGATTTGCCAAGATATTCTAAAGGCTCGCTCGGAGTTGCGTGCAAACGTTCAAATGTATTTAAGGCTTTATCAAAAAGGTTAGTTTTTTGTAGTTTTCTTGGTTGGAATTTAGCTTTTTCTAAGAGGGTGATTCCCATTCTAAATAAAGCCTCTCTTCCCTCAGTTCTTCCAGAAAAGGATTTTGAAATTTTTTCATACTCTTCAAGCGCTTCTGTAAAGTTTTTTGCAGCTAAAAATGCATCCGGAATCGACAGACAGTTGACCATAGCGTGAGGACTTCCTACAAAAACTTTAAAATCAGTTAGAGTAAAGTCCATGTCTTGCATAAGTAATCCTATATGCATACCGACAATCGGAAGTGAATCGACATAATTAAAGATGACAGATTTGTTGATCGAGAGTTGTACAGTTTGATCTATTTTTTCTATTTCAATGAAAGTTTCAACCCCTCTTTCAAGATATTTGTCTGGGATTTCAAGAATCACAACATGTGATCTATAGAGCTTAATGCCAGGATTTTTTTCCGAACCAATCCAGATGCAATACCCATCTTCTAAACCCTCTCTTTCTTTCGGTTCTGGTATATTTAATAAAAAGCCAACACCCTCTGTATCTTTACTTGTAAAAGTTAGCATCGCTTCAATTCGTTTGTTTCCAGAAAAGGGCGTTTTAGAAATCATCAAAATATACCATTGCATGATCTCTGTCGACCGTGTGATTGCAATAAGCTTGCTGAGTAAAACATTTTCTTGCAGTTGCCAATCTTCTTTTTTCTCAATATCTAGATTGCTTGCAAATATCCAGTCAGGTAAGCCAGAATTATACTTTTCAATGTCAAAAATGAGATCTTCAACCCTGCTATAGCGGTGGGTTACATCTTTTGCTAAACACTTTTTTGCAATGTTTGAGAGTTGATGTGGGATATCTCTATAGGGAGCTGCTTCCAGGGCGTCGACTAAAGTTTCAAATTGTTTAATTTTTTTATACTCTTTAATTGAGGGTCTATGAAACGGCATTTTAAGCGTAAGCAACTGGTAAAGAATAACTCCTAAAGAGTAAATATCTGTTTGTGTGCTCGCTTTTTTTCCCTCAACTCGTTCAGGAGGCATGTAAGGAAGAGTGCCCATTACTTTTCCAGGATTTGTTAAACCTTTAGCTACTTTAAAATCGAGTGGAATTGGAATCTCTTTTTCTTCAATCGATCCAGCAAGCCCCCAATCAAAAATTAGCACTTGTCCAAAGTTGCCAACTAAGATGTTCTCTGGTTTTAGGTCTCTATGTAAAATTCCTTTAGAATGGCAATAAGAGATCGCTTGGCAGACATTAATAAAAATATTTAGAAGGGCGTTTTTAGAAACACCAATTGGATGGGGAATCTCTCCATTTTTCTCTTTGTGTAGAGTCTCTCTTAAAATTGTTTTTAAGGTGGTCCCCTCTACATAAGGCATTACATAATAGAGCTCGTTCTCTGATTGATGGATTGAATAAACAGGGATAATGGACGGATGACAAAGAGAGGCTGTTATTTTAGCCTCTCGTAAAAACCTTTTTCTAATAAGTTCGTTTTCAGTAAGTTCAGGTTTTATTCTTTTTATAACAATCGATCTTTCACAGCTTGGATCCTTGGCTAAAAAAACTTCGCCCATTCCGCCTAAGCCAAGTCTCTCCACCACTTCATACGGCCCAATCATTTTAGGTAGAGGTGTTTCTGTTTTTTCTTTTAGGTTGTCGCTCATAGAAATATCTTGGGAGTCTACCAAGAGAGGAATTTAAACGCTACCTATAGTCGATTAAGTTTAGATTCAGCTGAAAAAGGGGGTGGTGATTTATTTTTGTAAACAGTATGATTCTTGAGGTATGAAAAAGATTGTTTTGACAGGTGATAGACCAACAGGCCCTCTTCATTTGGGCCATTTTGTAGGTTCTTTAAAGAAGAGAGTTGAACTCCAAGAGATTTGTGAGACCTATATTATGCTTGCAGATGCACAGGCGCTCACAGATAATTACGACGATGTTAATAAAGTGAAGACGAATATTCATGAAGTTGTTTGTGATTATTTAGCAGTCGGAATTGATCCCAAAAAAAGTCATATTTTTATTCAATCTTGTGTTCATGAGCTTCCAGAACTTGCTATGTTTTTCATGAATTTGGTAACAATTCAACATTTGGGTCATAACCCCACAGTCAAGGCCGAATGTAAGCAAAAAGGGTATAATGAAGGGGTTCCAGCAGGTTTTTATCTCTATCCGATTTATCAAGTTGCAGACATTACGGCATTCAAGGCAGATTTAGTGCCGGTAGGGCTTGATCAAGCGCCTATGCTCGAACTTACACGGGATATTGTTCGAAAGTTTAATACGCTTTATAAAAAAGAGGTTCTTGTCACCCCAGAGGCTATATACCCTAATTTAAAAGGCGCCCTTCCTGGAATTGATGGAAATAAGATGTCTAAATCTTTGGGTAATGCGATCTGTTTATCTGATGAATTAGATCAAATTGCTGCTAAAGTAAAAAAAGTAAAAAGTGATCCAAATCGAACATCTGTAAATGACCCGGGCGATCCCGAAAAAGCGTTAGCGTTTTCCTATTTGGAAGTTTTTGATCCAGAAATTCGATTTGTTGAAGAATTAAAAGAGCGGTATAGAAGAGGGACAATTTCTGATAAAGAGGTAAAGGATCGTCTTACAGAAGTAATTGATACATTTTTAAAACCGATACGTGAGAAAAGAAAAGAGTACCACCAAGATCGAAGCGGTATTGAAGAGATCATCAAAGAAGGTACACGCCTTGCTAAACAAAAAGCAGCTCTTACTCTTTTAGAAGTTCGCTCTGCTATGGGTATTAATTACAAAGGTTTTTGTTAAGAGTGCCACACTTGGGATAGGGTAGAGTTTCAATGCCCTTTTGTCTCGGTTTACAAGCTCTTATTGCTTTTTCAAAATTTAATGATTTTAGAAATTAATTTAATAGATAACTTTGATCGATCTTTTTTTTAGGGAGTCAGCACTATTTAAAAAAGCTATTGAACCTTTCCCGATTCTGAGAATAAGAAGCAAATTTATAAGCGGATTACCTTTTATTTTTTTATACTTTTTTTCCATGAGACTAGTCTAGTTCATAGAGAGAGATATTTATAATACATTAACATACAATCTACTAAGAAAAATCCTTTATTGAATTATGATAGGTGAAAAGGGATTTTGGTATGGATTTGTTTGAGATGGATTTATTTATTGTTGCGATCAGTAAATACCTCACATTAAATCAGCCTTTTACAATTCTTCATGAGAGACAGGGGATTACTTGGGCGCCTGTTTATTCGTTAGATGAAAATAGAGATCTAGAGTCAATTGCCATTTTTTCAGATTATCTTCTTTATCAGCTTTCGAGCTTAGATTTTAGGAGTCTGCCAGAAGAAAATTATTATAAAATTAGAGCGTTAGTTGATCTTTTGGATAGATTTATAAAAACTCGAAAAAGAAAATATCAAAAAATTTCAAAAGAGATCCTTACAGAATTTGAGCACAAAATATTAGCTTTGAGACTCGGTGCAAAGGTTGATTACAAGGAAATAAAAAATCTAGATCCTGATCTTTATCGATTCCTTATAAACAATTGTCTTGATCGTAAATTTTTTGCTTTAGGAATTCAGGTGAATAAAGAGTTTGCACTCCCTTTTGAAATTGAAGCAAATGTGTATGAAGATGTGTTATGGAAAGATTTAAAGAGAGAAACTTTAATAGACAAAAGCAATAGAATTTATGGGTATAGATTTTTTTATAAAGAAAGAATCTTAATGGAGACAGACACAGAGTTTCAATTAACTGAGGAATTTACGCTACTCTATCCCGGAATTACTTTTTATCATCCGGGCAAGGCTTTGCATATAGCGCCTGTTGATAAAAGAAATAGAGAGGAGTGGCTTGGGAAAAATGTAATTGAAGTTGTTGCCTTACATAAAAAAGACTCTTTTTTTCTTCTTATGAGAAAGGCTAATGGTTACATCTATGCAATTGGATTAGAAGATGAGAAAATTTCGTCTCCTGTCGATTCTTATTTCAGCTCTTATAAGTGTAGATATGAATTGCTAGTTTCTGAAAATGAGTTTAGCGAATTATTCAATCTCTTTGAAAAAAAGAAGTATTACAAAAGTAAAATGACACAAAAAATGGTTTTGGAAGAGGTTAAAAATGTGTTGGGATTGAAGGTAATACCAGAAAAAAAGCTAGTTTCAAAAAGCGCATTTCTTTCGTACCTATTTTTTCCTTATGCTTTTTTAAAATTTATCTGCCAAAGAAAAAAATTCCATTTGTATGGGTTTAAAGACCTATTTAAAAGACCTCATGAAATAGCAAGCATGAATTCTAAGTCTTTTGCAAGATGGCTTGAAGAGTCTTGTTTTGATAGAAGTGGGAATGTGAGGTGCTTTGAATAAGTTTGAAGTGCTTTTACAAAAGCTTTTACGATTTCTAGAAGGGGGCAAGCTCTTTCAGATTGTTTTGTCTGAATCAGGAGATTTGGATTTACTACCGAGCAAAAAAGAGCACGGAAAAGAAAACTGCCGCCTTCTTTTAGGCTATCTCTTAGAGCACAAAGAAGAGCTTTTTTCGAAAAAAATTTCCCTTAGAGAGTTTGACCTTGTAAGAACTCTTGTAGATTATTGTTACTTATATAGAAAAAAAGTAGATAAACAGGGTGAATTTGAAAATTTGGCTCTAAGTCTTCGGCTTGGTGGTAATATTCCTGTTGACTGGTTAAAAGAGCACCCTAAATTTAAAAAATTTATAAAAAATAACTATTTGCATCACAGGCTTTTTGTTTTGAGATTGCCACTTCCTTTTGATAAAAAAAAGGGTGCAGCCCTACCTTTTCGTGAAAATGACAAAACAACGTGGATCTATTGGAGTGAGATTAGAGAGGAAGATTATGACTTTTATTTGGGAAAGAGAGTTCTTTTTGAAACAGATAATCAATACCGGTTAATTCCAAGCTATACCTGTCTTTATTTAGGGATTTGTCACTATGATGTATCGATTGATCCAAAATGGGAGCCTTTTCAGGTTATTGATCCAAAAGAGTGGGGCAATAAACATATTTTGGAGGTTTGGACCGTGTCACTTCCGATGTCAAAACCTCCGATGTTCCAAAGAACACACGCCTATCTTGTTTTAAAAGATGATCAGGGTAATGTTCGCTCTGTGGGGCAAGATGTTTTAGTAGATAGAGCAAATTACAGGATTACGGAAATTTTAAATAGAAAATCTGGGTTTGGAAAAATTACAACACCGGATATTTATACCTTTTATCCCATCAACGCACGAAGATTTTGGCATATCACTTTAGAAATTACCGAAGAAGAACATGATCGAATCGTGCGTATTGTTGAAAAAGATAAAGTAAATAAAGAGCATTCAATGTCTGTATTAAAAGGCAATTGTGTAAGTTATGTCCTAAAGATTTTAAAAGAGGGGATTGGGATCCAAATGGATGCCTCAATGCACGGTCTTCACATTATGTTAAAAGCGTTTATGCCAAACTCTTGGTATAGGGCATTTTTTAAAAGATTTGATCCCTGGTATGAGGGCTTAAGTGATTTTACAAAAAAAGCATTATACTTTTTGCCAATTATTTATATTCCTTCATTTCTTTTAGGGGTTGCAGCTCTTTTTACAAGGCAAAATAATTATCAAGAAATTAGAGATTTTTCTTTCCTAGATCTAATTATCCGTCCCTGGAAACTCTCTTGTGAACATCCTCTGGCTCTCCACCGAAAGCTCGACGCCATTCAAGACATCATCCCACTCCTCAGATCTCTATACTCTAACCTCTAAATCGGTGTCAGGCACGACATTGTGGCATTTGCTCGAAAATCCAAATGCCACAATGTCGTGCCTGACACCGATTTTTAATCTTCGTCGTCTTCTTCGATTTCGTAGCTAAGGGATTCTTCCTCTTCAGCCTCTGTTGTAGGATAGGGGTCACAAAATTCTTTTATGAGAATATAGACTGCGCCCATAATAAACAAGACAGGAAGAAGAATTTGCCAGGAGACATCAAATGTTGCTACGATAAAAGCTCCGCAAAAAATAACAAGAGATAAAATAGCGTCGTATTTTCTTCCAAGAAGAAATTGCCGTAAGGCTAAGGGGATTCCAATAACAAGCATGATGCCTGGCCACCATGAATTTGTAAGAGAAATGATAGCAAGCCCTATTAAAAATAGTGCTGAAGAGAGGTTTTTAGCTCTTCTTATAGACATTTTAGGGTGAGCCATGTTCTACTTTCTCCTTTGCTTCGTTTGTAAATAAACTTTTGGGTAATGTGTTTAATTTTACAAGAGTCGATTCAGGGAAAAAGTGGGTAAGAATTTGTGGCGCCGAATCCCCAATTTTTGCCATTTGGTCTGCTGTAAAGAGGCAAATACCAACTCCGTAACCTCTGCCATATCCATTAAATTCGACATGATCTCGTATCAAGTGAACGGTAAAATCGCTGCTCAAGATTCGATTAAGGCCAATTTTTTGGCGTAGCTCAAAAATGGTCCATTCAGCAAATGTCTTATTGTCGCTAAATCGGATAGCATACACTTTTTTTGAATTTTGATCTTGAAATAAGTCAATCGATCGAATCGTTTCAAGACCTGTAAGTTTTGCTAAATCAGCTATAGAAAGAACTGATTTCCATTTGCTCTCTTCTCTCATTTTTTGCGCATATCCTACAAAAACGCCTTCAGGCCCCGGAGATTTTTTTCGAAAAATACTCTCGTAGCTTGCTGTTCTTCCTCCGCTGTGTTCAGTCCACGACGTCGCAAAAGGTTTATCTTGGTAGGCTAAAATAAGGTGCTTTGTCGAAAGAACTGCCTTTTCAATGCTTAGATTGCTTAAAACAGACGCATGACTTTGATAATCAATATCTTTTGCATTAACATTCCAGTAGGTATTAGGAGAATTTAGAATTGTGTGATAGAGGTTTGTTCTTGCAGCAATAGCAATTGCATCATAAGTTGTGCTTTCGTAATTTGTGTTTCCTAAAATAGATGAAAGGCTTGCCCTTAACACATCTTCTACATCGACATCATTGACAATTTGGATCTTAGAATCAATATCGTAAACAATAATAGATCCTTTATACTGAATTCCATCGACTAAAATTGTGGTTTTTTTATTTTTAGGAGAGATTTTAATCTGGTGAATCCCAGGATAGCCTTCGCCCCACTTCAATCCGACGTTGTTTGCCTGTAGATAGTACCTTTTCCCGCTAAAACCAGAGCTTAATACTTTTCCATTTTCAGGATTAAAAACCTTGTAACCACCTGAAACATCGATTAACGCCCCGTCAACATTCTCTCTTATTAAAACTTTAATTGAGACATTTCCTTCATCATCGGCATCAGGCGTGATAGGATCTTCGTGTGTAGCAAAAAGCGGGATAAAAAAAGTTACTAAAACCATTAAACTTTTTTCAAAACTCTTCATCTCTCTCCTAAATGGTCATACGCATTTTTTGTGACCTCTCTGCCCCTTGGCGTTCTTTTTAAAAGGCCCTTCATAATTAAATAGGGTTCATAAACTTCTGTTAAAGTGGTCTCTTCTTCGCCAACACTTGCAGCAATTGATTTGATTCCCACAGGGCCACCTTCATGGTGATCAATGATCACTTTAAGGATTTTTTTGTCCATTTCATCAAGCCCCAAGTCATCGATTGCAATCATTTTACATGCCTTAGAAACTGTTTTTTCATCAATCACATTTTTATTATGGAGCTGAGCAAAATCGCGAACCCATCTTAATATGTTATTGGCAACTCTTGGTGTCCCTCTAGACCTTTTCGCAATCTCTTCTGCACTTGGGGGGTCAATAAATACATGTAATAATTTTGCAGATCTAAGAATGATCTTGCTAAGAGATGAGAGGTCGTAATATTCAAGTCTAAGATTTACAGGAAATCTTGACCTTAAAGGAGCGCTTAAGTTTCCTGTTTTTGTCGTAGCTCCAACAAGAGTGAATTTATTGAGTGTGACAGAAATACTTCTTGCGCTCGGACCTGAGTCAATCATTAGATCTAAAGAAAAATCTTCCATAGCAGAGTAGAGATACTCTTCAATATTTTTTTGTAATCTATGAATTTCATCTATAAATAAGATGTCATTTTCTTGCAGATTTGTCAAAATTCCTGCAAGATCCCCCGCTTTTTCAATGGCAGGTCCTGAAGAGGTGATGAAATTAGATCCCATCTCTTTTGCAACGATTCCTGCAAGAGTTGTTTTTCCAAGGCCAGGGGGTCCGTGAAAAAGAAGGTGAGAGGGAGCCTCGCCCCTTTGCTTTGCAGCGTGAATGATCACTTTTAATCTTTCAATGATTGCTTCATTCCCCACAAATTCTAAAAGATCTTTAGGTCGTAATTTTAGGTCCAAGCCTGTATCAATAAGTGCTATATCTGAATTGTCATGCATGATTTTACTCTAGCACAAAAACCATTTCACACGCTATGCTTTCAGTAAAAAACAGGGGATATTATGGCATTGCAATCGGATAGATGGATTAAAGAAATGGCTGAAAAATACGAAATGATTGAGCCTTTTTCAGATCATCTCGTACGTGAAGAAAATGGAAAAAAAATTATTAGCTACGGCTTATCAAGTTATGGCTACGATCTTAGGGTCTCTAATCAATTTAAAGTCTTTACGAATGTCCACAACGTTATTGTTGACCCTAAAGGGTTTACAGATAATGAGTTTATCGATATAGAAGCAGACACGTGCATCATCCCCCCTAATTCATTTGCGCTTGCAGTAAGCGTTGAATATTTTAGAATCCCAAGAGATGTCTTAACTCTATGCGTCGGTAAATCTACTTATGCAAGATGTGGTATCATCGTCAACGTTACCCCTTTTGAGCCGGAATGGGAGGGTTTTGTCACTCTAGAAATTTCCAATACAACGCCACTTCCTGCTCGCATTTACGCTAACGAAGGTTTAGCTCAAGTGCTCTTTTTTAAAGGTGAAGAGGCTTGCCTTACCTCTTACAAAGAGCGAAGCGGTAAGTACATGAAACAAGTTGGCATCACAGTTCCGAGAATGTAGAGATTTAAAGGGGTGCAATTTTTTTGCACTCCAACTTCTTAGTCAGCAATCGTAAGTGTATAAGTTGTAAATTCATCTGTAGTTGATTTTGATACATTTGTTTGCTTAGGAATAAAATTTTCTATGCAAGAACTAACTTTTGTTCCTATGCATTTTCCCTCACAATTAATTTCATTTTCAGAGCAAGGAAATACACCTTTACACAGACTCTTGCATGTAGATTGAAGAGTGTCATCAGGTTTAGAATCGCAAGATTTTATGCATGTGTCAAAATTTGGGCATGAAGAGCTGCATTGTGTTGTGCATTTGGGGGTAGCGTTATAAAGGCAATAGCAAATAGGAGTGCAAAGTCTTAAATTGTTTTCTGAGGGATCGCAATTGATTTGATCGTTATCTGGGCAATAGAATGGTTTAGTGATAGTTAAACTCTCATCTAATTTAAGAGTGAATTGGTAATTTGGAAAAGAGATAAAATCAAAAGGGAAATTTAGACTAGAAGTAATTGGAATATAGTTAGTGCTATTCGGATTTGCCGTTATGTTATTGTTTATTGTAAAGGTGGCTGAAGTCTTATTTATAATTTCTAGCAAGCTGCTGGCAATTGAAATATTAATGATATTTTCAGAACTTGAAGCTGAGATGAAAGACTTGATTGTGCCTTGAATAATCGGCTGAGATCCCTTTTTAAAGGTGATTGTGGCAAGTGTGTCACCTAGGCCTTGAGAAGGCGGTAAACTATAGAGTGTGATAGTGAATGATGAGGGTGGGTTTATTAAAGTAGTTGTGATCGTTCCTTGCACTAAAAAACCAGAACCACCCGGTCCTGAACCCTTCCCAAAGTGAAATGTATCTCCATTAGAAACGAAAATAGACGAATTTGCGTTGTTTGTGATAGTAAAATTTTGTGTCATAAAATCTCTTTTTAAAAAACGAGTAGTTTAATTTGTCTGTAATAAATTTTGTCTGGGAGGGCCATGCTGACGACTTTGGCCCAATTGGGTTTATCAAGGTCGATACTATTTAGTCCTTTTAGGTGGTTAAATGTTCTTCGGACAGGTTCGTGAAGGGGGGTTTCTTCGAAATTTGTATGTTCTCTTAAGGGGGCGAGCTCTTTATTTAAGTTTCGATACAGCTTTTCCATTTGAATGAAGTGTTTTTCAAATTCGTCTTTTGTCGATTCTTCGTCGATTTCAAAAAGAAGCATTTGATTTAAAAGCTCATACATTTCTTCAAAATGGGTCATTAATTGAAAAATAAGAAATCGAATGCGGTTTTCTGGGCTATCTTTTTTTAGAAAATGCTCTTTCATATGTTTGATTATATAAAATGCTTTCGTATTCATAACGTGTTGATTATTTGCGGATGAAAAAATAAGTTTGCACAATAAGAAACAATTTTGTTAGGGTGCGAAATATTATTGTAAACAGATGTTGAAGGGAAATTGTTAAGTACCTTAAACTCACTAAGTGAGGTCTATTATGCAGCCATTTATGAAGATGAAAAAAAAGATAGGAATGACAGAGTCAACTAGACAAGTGCTCAATCGAGCAATTGATTTGCTTCACAGACTATCTAATAAAAAGCTTTCTGAAGAGTCCGCAAGAAAAGAGCTAAATACAACTTTGTCTCAGCATTTTTTAAGTGAGGGTGGAGTTGAGGCTCAGAAAAAAATCAAATTGCAAATGATTTTAGAGGAAGCAAACGATGTTGTGACTGAGCTTGATAAAGGTAAAATTCCTCTTTATGAAGCAATTATGCTCGTTAACCGAATTGTTTCAAACGGTGTCAATAAAGAACCACCGCCACTTCCCGATAACCGGATTACATCGGCTAATGCAATTGAGCCGTTTGATAATCGTCCGAAAATCACCCCTTACGAGGACGATGCAGAATTTGTGAGTCAAGAATTTGATGTCTCAGGCGACCAAAGAGAGAAAAATCTTCAGATGAAAATTAGTCAAAAAATTCAAGAGAAGATAGAAGAGGCTCCTCCTAAGCAATCAGAAGATGATGTTGCTCTATTAATGAACCGTGTTTTGATGAATAAAAAAGAATTAGAAAATGCGATTTCTGATTTAAATGGAACCTTGCAATCTGTTGGATTTGAGCTTCGTCCCATCGAAAAATGAGGGCTTTAGTTTTATATAAAGGGGCAAAAGCTCTCTTCCTAAAAGAGGTCTTAATTAAAGAGCCCAGCCTCTATCAAGTTCGCATAAAAGTTTCTGCATGTGGGCTTTGCCTTACAGATAAGCACATTGTTGAAGAAGAAATTCCTTTAAAAAAAACACCTCTTATTCCAGGGCATCAAATTGTAGGACGAGTTGATCAAGTGGGGAAAAATGTGACCTCTTGCAAAGTCGGTGATTTAGTCGGTGTTACCTGGCTTAGTAGATCTTGTGGGGAGTGTCTTTATTGCAAAGAGGGGAAGGAAAACCTTTGTGAAAAGGCTCAGTTTACAGGTTATCATGTCGATGGTGGTTTTGCAGAATACGTGATTGCTGAGGAAGATTTTATTATTTCGCTTCCTGAAACAGACGATGAAGCAAGCTTAGCTCCTCTTCTTTGTGCAGGGGTAATTGGTTATAGGTCTTATAAATTAAGCGGCATTAAGCCGGGACAAAAATTAGGCCTTATTGGATTTGGCGGATCAGCGCATCTTGTGATTCAACTCGCAATTTTTCATAAGTGTGAGGTCTATGTTTTTACAAGATCAATCGAGCATAAGAAATTAGCCGTTGCACTAGGCGCTTTAGAATATAGAAACGATTTGAAACTTGATGCAGTTATCTTGTTTGCTCCAAATGGTGATCTAGTTAAAGAGGGGCTTGATCTTTTAAAACGTGGTGGTAAGCTTGTGATTAACGCGATCCACATGTCAGATATCCCAAAAATGGCATTTGAAACAATCTATTATGAAAAAATCATTCAAACTGCTGCAAATGTAACAAGAGAAGATGCAAAAGAGTTTATTGATCTTGCAACAAAAATTCCGATTAAGGCAAAAGTTTTAAAAAGAGGTTTTGAAGATGCAAACTCTTCTATAGAAGAGCTTAAGAATTCTCAAGTGAATGGATCGATTGTTTTTATCCCACATTAAAACAGTGAGTCAAATTTTTAGATTGAAAAATTGTGAGATTTCCTATTACCCTAAAAATCTTTCTTTAGTATATGTCAGTTATGAGAACTTATAGAGTATTTTCTTGGTGGTGGGTTTTTTTGTTTATGACAACATGTTTTGTGACCTACGCGCATGCCTCAAAAAAGAAGATGCAGACATATAGAGTTTTAGTTGAAAGATTAAGAGAGCTTGAAACGGCAAGAGATCTTGCTATTTCAGAAAAGGGAAGACTCGAACTTGAAATTCATAGTCAAAGTGATCCACTTTGGATTCAATTAGCTCTAATGAAAGGGCTTGGTCTTGTTCCTGAAGGGCAAAAGAAAGTTGTTTTTCAAGAAGAGTGACAAGTTTGGCTTTAATTATCTCTTTAGTTTTTTTGCTCATGATTTCAGGTCTTTTATCTGGGTCTGAAACCGCCCTATTTTCTTTATCATCTTTAAAAGTAAAGCTTTTAAAAAAAGATCCTTCATGGAGAAAAAGGCTTGTTTCAGAATTGCTTTTAAAACCAAAAGAACTTTTAGTTACCATTTTGATTGTAAATATTGCTGTTAACATTTTAGTGCAAAATGTGATTTCGAATGTTTTTCATGAAAGTTCGAATTGGTTTTATACAGTAGGGATTCCTCTCTTATTAACCCTTTTTTTTGGAGAGGCAATTCCAAAATCGATTGCAATTTCAAGAAACTTAAAGGTAAGTATAGGCGCAGCACCGATACTTTATGGAATTAGAACTTTTATTAGTCCGATTCGAAAAGCGTTAACAAAAATTGCCTTAAAAATTTCCAGAATTTTCTTTTTTTTTCTTAGGCCTGAGCCAGAAATTTCTTATGACGAATTAAAGCACGCCTTAATTACATCTCAAAAAAAGGGGATTGTTACAAGAGATGAGGCAAAACTTATTCATGGCGCATTAAAGATCGATGAAGCCTTAGTAAAAGGTATCATGACTGCAAGAAACGATATTTTGCTCTATAACATTTCAGATCCTATCGACAAGCTTTTATATACATTTGTAGATGAAGAGTGTAGTCAGGTCCCAGTTGTTGATGGTACAATTGATCAAGTTTTAGGCATCATCACAAGCGCTAGTTTTTTTCTTCATAGACCTCATATTAAAAGAGGTTTAGATCTTAAGCAGTTTTTGAAAGAGACTCTTTTTGTTCCAGAGACTATTTCAGCTAGAAAACTGTTAGCTAATTTTCACAAAGCAAAAGAGACAATTGCTTTAGTAGTTGATGAATATGGGCAAATTTCAGGTCTTGTAACAAAAGAGGATGTTGTCGAGCTTGTCATTGGCCAAATCGAAGATAAAAGAGATGAAGAGATTCTTTATACAAGACAAGGGGAAGATGTCATCATTTGCAGCGGAAAATTAGAAATAGCATTTATAGAAGAGCTTTTTGATACATCATTTGATCTTGCAAAACATGCAGTCACAATCGGAGGATGGCTTACAGAAAAAGAGGGGGACATTCCAAAAAGTGGAGCAAAAATTACAACCAATGATTTTCTCTTCCATGTCTTATCCTCTTCAAAGTCAAAGGTAGATAGAGTCTATATCAGGAGATTAACATCTTGATTGATGGCAAACTTTTTTTTCTCTTTACTCTTTTATGTATCGTCTTTCAAGCCTATTTTGCCATGATGGAGATGGCAATTGTTTCGTATAATAAAGTCCGCTTGCAATACGAATTAAGTAGAGGGAATAAAAAAGCTTTTTGGCTTACAAATTTATTAAACAAGCCAACCTATCTATTTGGTACTACACTTATAGGTGTAAATCTTTTTCTACAGCTTGGATCTGAATGTGCAAGATCTCTCTATGTCTGCTTAGGAATCGATCCTGACTATGCATCTATTTCACAAATTATTATTGTTGTTATTTTTGCAGAGCTTACCCCCCTTTTTGCAGCAAGAACCTACCCTGAGCATGTCGTAAGACTTGGGATAACGCCGATCTATTTTTTTTCAAAACTATTAATTCCCTTTATTTGGATTTTAGATGGAATTTGTAGATGTATAGATTGGATATTAAGATGTCCTCCACCTGCGCAAAATTATCTAACGCGAGAAGAGCTCCAAAAAGCTATTGAAGGTAAAGATATCAAATATGAGAGCGACGACCAAGAACATTTAGATTCGCTCGTCCAAGCAATTTTCGTGATCAAAACAAAAACACCACCAGAGCTCATGATACCGATTGAAAAAGTGCCTCTAGCATCCTCTGATTCAACATGCAAAGAAATAGAGTCTATTCTAAAAAATAAATATGTTCCCTACATCCCTCTTTTCTATAAAAAACCTCAAACTATTTTTGGTATTCTTTACACAAGAGACCTTCTAAAATTAAAAGAGGACGATTTTGTCAAAGATGTAGCAAGATCTCCTTGGTTTATTACTGAAAAAAATTCGCTTTTTCAAATTTTAAAACAATTTCGATGGAATAATCAACACATTGCCGTTGTGTTAGATGACAATGGAAATGCAAGCGGAATACTAACACTTGATTCTCTCATCGAAGAGATTTTTGAAATTGACCAACAATCATTTTCTACACAAGGTCCAATCATTTTAGATAAAGCATTTCCTGCAGAGACGCCAGTCAGAACAGTCAATAGACAACTTGGAATTTTACTCCCGACAGAAAATAGCGAAACTCTTGAAGATCTTATGACTCTGTTTCTTGGTCACGAACCTACAAAACTTGAAACAGTTCGTATCAAAAACTTCGAATTCACTCTAGAAAGTTCACCTCTCCTTGCAGAAAGAACCATAAAAATTAGAACTATCTAATTAAAATTAATCAAAATCGTTTAAATTCATAATTTTATATTATTAATCCACTCTTTTTTAATATATAATAAAAAAGGAGAAATTATGACAATTCCATATAATAGAACATGTAAGTCTAATTCAGATTGTGAAACAGGGCATTGTGTGGGAATTGGGTTATGTTGTGCTTCGGCTACTTCAAGTACCCTAACTAATAACAAGTGTTGTGAGGCAGGTAATTCGGGTCAATGTGCTAAGGTTGCATGTAGTGGTGTAGACTGTCTAACCGATTGTTACAACAATGTTTGTTGCGATCAAGGCATCGTCTGTGGAGAAAATTGTTGTACGGCAGAACAAATTTGCACAAACGGACAGTGCTGTAGTCAAGGTGAGACATATGTAGCTGGACAATGTTGCCCAAGTGGTAATGTTTGTGGATCAGATTGTGGTTGTCCTCGAGGTCAAGCTTGCTATGACAGTCAAGGTTGTGGTGTTAAATGTGGTACTACAACTAATAGTTTTACTTGTCCGCCTAATCAACAATGTATAAAAAAGCAAAGAAATGAGGGTGGTGGTTCCTTCATTTATGTATGTGAGTGAAATAGTTTTCTTTATAGAATTAAAGAGGGTTTTTAAATAGTGTGGGGCTTTGTTCGATTTCTTCCTTGGTGGTGAATCTGCTGAGAGAGAAAGAGGAGGAAGTGAAGCGCTTTTTTTTGTTTGTTAGTCAATTAAGTAAATTGGTTAAATTTGGTTAAATTAATTGAAAATCAGCATGTTATGTTTTTAATCCACTCTTTTTTAATATATAATAAAAAAGGAGAAATTATGACAATTCCATATAATAGAACATGTAAGTCTAATTCAGATTGTGAAACAGGGCATTGTGTGGG
>Ga0194129_10002389_pt1 | contig 28389 bp, 22 predicted proteins | sample TA2KigCa35mmetaG_FD_150862 | JGI IMG/M metagenome (GOLD analysis project Ga0194129, IMG submission 150862) | Freshwater microbial communities from Lake Tanganyika, Tanzania - TA2015038 Kigoma Deep Cast 35m | ecosystem: Environmental > Aquatic > Freshwater > Lake | place: Tanzania: Lake...
TCGATGCACCCCACGAGACGATGGCGCCGACCACCCGCTCCGGCCCGGCGATCTCGGTGAGTCGCAGCTCGCAGAGCCCGTTCTGCAAGCAGACGAGGACCCCGTCGTGCGCGAGATGACCCACGACGCGGCGTGCGGCATCTTCGACCTGCGGAGGCTGAACCGCGAGGAGGATCGCGTCGAAGGGACGCTCGTTGCCCTCGAGGGTCGTGACGACGGAGGCATCGACTCGACCAAGCGGCGAGTCCCCCTGAACGATGACCCCGCGCGCGTTGATCGCGTCAGCGATCGCCTCGTTGCGAGACAAGATGGTGAGATTGGCGCCGAGGTTGGCGAGGTTCGCCGCGACCACGCTGCCGATCGCACCACAGCCGACGACGAGCAGTCTCGGCGAGGGCACGCTCCCCGCGGCTGCGCTCTCCATCTCGCTCATCGGGCGGACGCTAGCACAGCCGATCGGACATGCGACGCGCGATACCTGATGACTCCGCTCGCGAGGAACGGTAGCCCTCGAAGCGATGTCCGACAGCGAACCGCCGCCGAGCTCGCACTCGGAGAAGCGCTCTTCCGGGCGCATCGAGGTCTCGTGGGCCGTCGACTGCGAGACGGACGACACGTTCCTCTACGCGTCGATCACGAACATCTCCGACATGGGGATCTTCGTGCGCACCGAGACGCCGCTCGCCGTGGGTACGTTCCTTCGGCTCCGCTTCGCGCCACGCGACTCGAAGGACGAGTTCGTCATGATGGGGCGTGTGCAGTGGGTGAATCCGTACAAGCCGGATGGAGAGAACATCAACCCTGGCATGGGCATCATGTTCCTCGGACTCGGGCCCGACGAGCGCGAGCGGCTCGTCGAGCTGGTCCGCACGATTGCGTACTTGCGAGACCCCGCGCCGCTTAGTTGACCTAGATCAATAAAAACGGGCGAAGGAGTACCGTCGGTGCTGCGCCCGCGCCACCGCGCGCGACCTCGACGCCGAGCCCAATGCGCAGGCAAGTCACTGCGCAGGCAAGTCACTGCGCAGGCAAGTCACTGCGCAGGCAAGTCACTGCGCAGGCAAGTCACTGCGCAGGCAAGTCACTGCGCAGGCAGCGGAAAGCGCCGCACGATCATCCCATGCGGGTCTGCGGTCGAGGTGTCCTGCCAGCCCACCGCGACGAAGTCTCCCACCGCCACGGCAGGGCCGACGCGCGTATGACCGATGCCAGGATGCGAGGCAAGGAAAGCGTCATTCTGGCCATTGACGTTGTTGAATCCAAAGCCCGACGACTCGCCAACAATCCGACTCCAGATCGACCCGTCCGCTGCGACCCAGGCCGCGACGAACCAGGCGCCACCGCCGCCCAGAGCAGGGGCGGCGGCTGCCGACGTGGCCGGGGCTCCTGCCGAGAGCGGCGCGTCCTGGTCGCCCGAGACCTCCTTGCCGGAGGCGTCGTAGCGCTGGAAAAACACGCGATCGCCGCTCTGCCACACGACCACGTAGCGACCGCTCGGCAGCGACGCGACGTCGGGTTGGTCCTGCGATCCGTCCTCGGCGATGTTCACTCGCTTGGGTGCGCCGACGACGGAGCCAGCCGCATCGATCTTGGCCAGGAAGACGTTGTCTCCGCTCGACGCCGTGTACGCGACCACCCAGCCCTGGGTCGTCGCGGCGACGCGCGGTTTGCCAGAAGAGGACATCGAGTCGATGGCGATGTCCGCGTTCGGCACGAGCTGACCGCTGCTCGAGCGAATGCGACCTCGCAGCTTTCCGCCCTGGTTCCAGACGACGAGCGCCGCGGCTCCCGAGCCACCCGCGACGTCGGGGAAGTCGCAGCTCGAGGAGGTGTCGGCATTGATGGTCACGGGCTCGCCGTCGGCGCAGCCATCGGTGCCGAGCACCGAGAGCGAGATGTTGAACTGCTGGGGCTGTGCCTTGTTGTCGACGAATGCGACGGCCGCGCTCGTCGCCGAGAGCGCAGCGATGCTCGGATTCCGTTGATCGCGCGCGCTCCCCGACGTGAGCACGGCTGCGCATGTCGCGGGGAGGCGGAGTTGCTTCGCGAAGGCCGGAGGGTCGGTGATGGCCGTGAAGTTCGACGCCAGTGTCCGGATGTTGACGTCCTTCGAGCCACCGAGGCCCGCGAAGTCCGTGTAGACGGCGCGCAGCGCTCCGGGGTGCTGGCTCGTTCCGACGAACGCGAGCGCGAGGTCCGTCTTCGAGCCCGTGTCGTTGGTCGTCGTCGGCGTCGTGCCCGGAATGCTGAGGACGATCTCTTTGGCGAGGCAATCGCACTCGCAGACCTCGTCGAGGACGATTCCGATGCAGGCATTTTTGCCGTTTTTCCCCGGATTTCCTGCGCAATCGGTGTCGGCGGCGATGCCCGTGTCGCATTGCTCCGTCGACTGAACCTTGCCATCGTTGCAGCAGCCGGGTTCGACGAAGCGCTGGACCTTGATGCTGACGTCGAGTGGGTCCTTGTCGAGCGTGGCCGTGGTGCACCCCTCGGCGATCGGTGAGCCGCCCTTCTGCGCGAGCACGTGAAACACGCGCGTCGAGTCGTCCTTGTCGAGGGAGACGGTCTTGCACCAGCTCGCGTCGCCGCAGCGGTCGAGCGGGAAGGTCTCGGGGTCCACCTCCTCCTCGACGGCACCGGTCGACGGGTTGCACACCGAGCCTTGACTCACCCGGAGTTCCACCGTGGTCGCGTCGGCAAGGAGACCCGTCGTCGCGCGGAGTTGGAGGCCGACGTGGGCGGGTTCGCCTGCGCACGCCGCGATCAGGAGAGTCAGGGACCAGGCCGTTAGAGGAGCCATCGCTCGACGCATGGAAGCAGCATAGTCCGCGGTGAAATCGGCGAACAAGAACCATCGAGGTCCATCGGAAGGACGGCGAGCGAACGGGGCGCGGATGACGTTCGGTCGCGAGGTTACTTCGAGCTCGACGTACTCTTGGAGGCACTCGCCTTGGTTGCAGCTTTGGGCGCAGGGGCCGCTGCCGCCGCGCCGCCGGTCGAGCCACGCGGTTTGTCGCGTACGAGCTCAGCGAGCCGTCGCCGATATTCGGGGTGATCTCCGAGCGTCGCGGCCAGCTCTCTGGCGCGCTGACGGTTGTCGAGCTCTCGATAGCACTCCGCTTCTTCGAACGTGGCATCGGCGCCAAAACCGCTCGAGCCGAATCGCTCTCGAAGCGCGGCGAACATCGGGATGGCCTGCTTGCACCCTGACGAAGCGCGCACCGAGCGGGCTCCCTCGAGGTCGGATTCTGGCCCCCCTCCGGTTCGCGTCGGTCCTCCTGCCTGCTCCGCGTTCGGGCGACCCGTCGCGCCTCCGCCGTTCGCCGCCTGGGCAGACGTCCCGAGCACCGGCGAAGCCGCGGCCAACGGAGGACCTCCCCCTGCGACGCTCGTTGCCGCCGCGGGACCCCGACCCGCCGAGCGGACGGCCATCGATTCCGTCGCTCCGCCCGCCTCCGCAGAAACCCGCATCGCGCCCGGTTTGGCTCGAAGCAAGAGCAGGCTCGAGCCGAGCAGCATCACCATCAGCGAGCCCATCGCGAATTGTGGGCGCATCGCGTGGCTCCCGGCCCACGCGAGGTAGCGCACGAGCTTCCGGTGCCACGGCTCGCCGCGCTCTGCTCTCGCGACCGCGGCGAGGATGCGCTCCTCGAGATCCTCCGACGGTTGCTCGACGGGAAGCTGCGTCAGCTCGACCGTCGCGCGCAATCTCGTCTCGAGCTCGCGTGCCTCCAGGCTGCCCTCGAGATGCCGCCGAACTTCGGATCGCCCATGCTCGTCGAGTTCGTCGAACAGGTACGCGATGAGCTGCTGGTCGAAGTTGTCTTGGTCCATGGTCGCGACGTCCGTACGGGTACCGGTCAGCCCAGCTCCCGCGCGAGCTCCTCGTAGTCCATCAGCGATTCCTGAAGCCGCTCGAGCGCATAACGCATCCGGCTCTTGACGGTGTTCTCCGAGACGCCGGTCATGGTCGCGATGTCCTTGAACGGCACCCTCCCCACCTGGCGCAGCAAGAACACCTCCCGCTGCTCGCCAGGGAGCGCTTCGACCGCGCGGTTCACCCGTCCAGCGATGTCCGCGCTGACCAGTGCGCGCTCGGCGGAAGCCGTCGGTCGCGGATCCGCGACCTGGTCTCCGAGCGTCGGTGCACGATCGCCGCCCTCGCCGCCGATCGGCTGCTCGAGGGATGCGACGCGTCGGTGCGAGCTTCGTCGTCCGTGGTCGATGCAGAGGTTCCGTGCGATGGCGAACATCCACGTCGTGAAGCGCGCCTCGTGCTTGAACGTCCCGGCACCCTGAACCATCCGGACGAACACGTCCTGCGTCAGGTCCTCCGCGGTGGCTCGGTCGCGGACATTCCGAACCATGAAGTGATACACCGCCGCCTTGTGACGCGACACCAGCGCCCCGAAGGCCAGCCGGTCGCCCGTCTGGAAGCGCATCATCAGGTTCTCGTCGGAGGAGTCGTTCACGTGGGGAAGGCCGAAGGGCTGGTCACACCGTCAACGCTTGCAGCGGCAGACGCAATCTACAACTGACCACCCCGATGAAGGCGAGCGAGTTTCCGTCGTTGCCAGGAATGCACCGAGGCGACTAGACTATGCCAACAGTGGGCTCCATCGGTGGACGGGGGCTCGTTTCTGCGAGGATTTTCATGGACTTCGGTGACCGTATGGGTCGAGCGCCACGTCGCGCGGCCAGCACCTGGGCAACGATTGCTCTCTCGGCGACGCTCTTCGCGGGGGGCAGCATGTGGGGTCGCCAAGGGTTTGCCCAGCAGCCCGCCCCACCACCGGTCGTACCCCCGGTGGCTGTTCCCACGGCACTGCCAACTCCTCCCACGGCAGTGCCCACTCCGCCAGCGCTGCCCACTCCGCCAGCGCTGCCCACTCCGCCAGCGCTGCCCACTCCGCCAGCGCTGCCCACTCCGCCAGCGCTGCCGACGGCTGTCCCGCCTGTGGCAGTTCCCACCGCGCTCCCAACGACTGTCCCTCCTGCGGCGGTGCCTCCGGCGCTGCCGCCCGCAGCCCCACCGACAGCCCCTGGGCCGGTGCCTCCAGTCGCGGTCCCCGCGGCGCCCCCCACAGCGGCCACTTCCGCAAGCGCGGCCCCGCCTGCAGCTGCGACCCCGCCTGCTGCTGCGACCACGCCCAGCGCCGCAGCCACCCCGGTCGCGGTCGGTGCGGCACCGGTTGGTCCCGCTGCTGCGAGCGCGCCCACTGCTGCGAGCAAGGTGCCGGCCGATGGCGCGACCTACACCGTTCGTCTCCGCGGACTGCAACAGAGCATTGACCAGCTCAAGGAGCAGATTCGTCGCAGCCACACGCGCCTTTCGTTGCTCAGCGACGCCATCCTGTCGAGTGGCGCAGCCGGCGCCCGCGCGTCGATTCAGTTCGAGAACCAGCTGTCGAACCTCTTCCAGGTCACGAAGGCGCTCGTCTTGCTCGACGGTGCGATGCAGTACAACAAGAGCGACATCTCCGGCGTACTCGGCGAGCAGAAGAACATCCCGATCTTCAATGGTTCGATCCCACCCGGAGATCATCTCGTTCAGGTCCTCGTGAACCTGCGAGGCAACGGTTACGGAGTCTTCTCCTACCTGCGCGGCTACAAGTTCGAGGTCCGCTCGAGTCACTCCTTCACCGTCGTTGAAGGCAAAAACACGCGGCTCCGCGTGATCGCCTACGAGAAGGGGGGAGCGACCACCGCGCTCGAGGAGCGACCGGCGGTCCGCTACCTCGAGAAGGTCAGCGCCGATACCGCCGAAGCCAGCACCGACGGGAACTGAGACCCGTGCGTTACCCCGCCTTCAAGCTCGGCCATCTCGGGTCGGACGGCTCCTCATGGCGAGGCCGACTTGGGGTCCAAGCCGCGCGGTTCGCCTGGCTCGCGTCGCTCACCACGTGGCTTGGGGGCGCGGGTTCGGCCATGGCGGACGAACCCGAGGCGGCGCTGAAGGCGGCGTCCGAGCAGGTCGCGAGCGTCGCTCAGGACGCAGGTTCCGTCGAGACGGCAGTCTCCGCGCAGAGCCAGGCGCCACGCGGGCCGCAGCAGCGCATCGCCGAGGCGACGCTCTTGATGGGCGTCAAGGATTATGACCGGGCCGCCGATGTGCTCAACGAGGTGGTCGAGCAGTTCCCGAATCACCCGACGGCGTACCCTGACGGCCTGAACCTGCTCGGCGAGACGTACTTCCTCGCGAAGCAATACCTCTCTGCCCAGCGCATCTTCCTCGACCTCGTCAAGCGCGGAAACGATTCGCGGTTTGCGCCCTACCGAGAGCGGGCAGCCATCCGGGTCGTCGACACGGCGCTGCGTACCCGCAACTTCGAGCCGCTGGAGGCGCTGTTTTCGACCATCTCCTCGCTCAAAGGGGAGGCCTCGAGCGGCATCGCCTACGCCCGCGGCAAGGGCCTCCTCGCTCAAGGAAAGCTCGATGGTTCCGAGGCGGCGCTCAGAAGCGTCGCCTCCGACAGCGCATTCTACCATCAGGCTCGCTACCTCCTCGGTGTCCTTGCGACGACGAAGGCCTCGAACGCCGACGTCGGCCGTGACGACGCGGCCACCGACACCCGAAAGCGCAAGGCGCTCTACGAGCAGGCGGTTGCGCGCTTTCAGGAGACGACGAAGCTCCCTGGCGATACCGCCGAGCACCGTCACGTGGTCGACCTCGCCTGGCTCGCGATCGCGCGGATTCTCTACGATACGTCGCAGCTCGCCGAGGCGGCCGAAGCGTACGGCCATGTCGAGAGCAACTCGCCCGAGTTCATGACGATGCTCTACGAGGCGGCCTGGGTCTACGTCAAGATGGGTGACGTCGACAAGGCCAAGCGAAAGCTGGAACGGCTTCGTTTCGAAGACCAGAGGGATGCGGACCCGTGGCTGCTCGAAGCCGACCTCAAGCTTCGGTCGGGCCAGTTCGTGGAGGCCGCGAAGCTCTTCGAGGGTGCGAAGGCGGACTACATCGGACAGCGCGACAAGGTCGTCGACTTCATGAAAGTCACGAGCAGTCCGGCCGAGTACTTCAAGCTGCTCAGCGCAGACCAGCTTGAGCTCTCGCCGACGAGCAAGGCACTTCCAACGAACGTGCTGAACTGGGTTCGCGAGGGTGAGGACGGCCCAACCGCGTTCGCGGTCATCGACGACGTCGTCCTCTGCCGGCGATTGCTCAAGGAGTCGAATGAGATGATCGAGCGCGTCAATGCCGTGCTCGCCTCGCCCAACAAGATTCGCGCGCTCCCGGGCTTGCGCCTCAACTACGAGCGCGGCCTCGGTCTCCAGAACGCCATCGGGGTCGCGCGCATGAAGCTCGCTGCGGGGCTCGATGGCATCGACGAGCGGCCGAGGTCGGCGGCCCTCAAGGAAGCGCGGCAGCGCCGCAAGTCGCTGGAAGGTCGGCACCGAATCGTCCCGACGAGCGCCGCCGATTTCGCGAAGCGCGACACCGACGCCAAGGGCCAGTGGAACAAGCCGTCCCAAGATTTGAAGCGCCTCGAGCTCCAGATCGACATGCTCCAGGCGACCATCAACGGTCTCGAGCGCGTCCTCTCGGACGGGCCTGCCCAGGGCGTCGTTCGTCCGGCGCGCGAGATGGAGAAGCATCGGAGTGATCTCGACGAGCAAAAGCGGATGGTTGCCAGCTATCGAGAGGGTGCGACCCAGCTGCGGTCCATCATCGAGGCGGCGAAGCTCCAGGTCGGCTTTGGCGACCGACGCTTCGAGGACGACAGGGTCGTCCGCTTGAAGTACGCGGAGGCGCTGGCTCGTGAGGTCAGTCTGTCGATGCAGCCAGGCGAGCCTCGCGAGCTGCAAGACTACGCTGGTCGCGCGTTGCAGGTGCTCGGTCGCGCCGACGAGACGGAGCGAAAAATCGAGGCGTCCCTCGTACGGCTCACGGCGCTCGTCGAGTCCAAGGTCGCCGAGTTTCGAAGCGTCGTGAAGCGCGAGACGACCAACGTCACGGGCTTCGAGGAGCAACTGAAGCGGCTCGACGACGATGCGCGCGTCGTCGTCGGCCAGGTCGCGATGCGCAATTTCGGAGCGGTGCGGGACCGTCTGCGGAACATCGTCCTCAGGGCCGACGTCGGCATCGCCGAAGAGGCCTGGGAGGTCCGTGAGGCCCAACAGACGCGTGTGCGTCGCCTGAAGATCGAGAAGGCTCGAAAGGAGTCGCGCCTCCAGGAGGAACTCGACGAGGTCCTCGACGACAGCGGCGACGGCGACCAGGAGAAGACCAATGGGCAGTGACCAGCGGGCCCCTGGGCGGCGGCTCCTTCGCGTTGCGAGCGCGCTCGTGCTGACGTTCGTCGGTGCGCAGGCGTTTTCGAAGCCCGGTGACACGCCGGCGTCTTCGGGTGCCGCCCCGGCGAGCAGTGCCGCATCCCCCGCGGCATCGTATTCGGCTCCAGCCTCGCCCACGGGGCGCCCAGAGATCCCGAAGGCCGTGGACCCCACTCCGGCGCAGCGCGAAGCCTTCGCCGAGCTGCAACGGGAGGCGGAGGCCTACGAGTCCGACGCGCGCGACTACCGAGCGTCGATGACGCGCATCGTTCAGCACCACTACCGCGAGAAGAAGAAGCGGCTGATGGGTGCGCTCGATCGTGAGATCGAAGTCGAAAACACCCAGCTTCGTGCTGCGCGGCAGGTCGCGATCGAAAAGCTGGAGAAGTTCGTCAAGAGCTACTCAGGGGCCAATGCCTTTCCGGAGGCCACGCCCGACGCCATGTTCAGGCTCGCCGCCCTCTACGAGGAGCGTGCGCGCGACGCGGTCGAGTCAGCTGCCGCGGACCTCTCGAAGGCCCAGCCCGACCCCGAGCTCGGTCCAGCAATTGATCTTTACAAGCAGATCCTTCAGGAGTTTCCGGCGTACAAGGAACGGGCGGGCGTCCTCTACTACCTCGGTCACGCCTTGAATGACGTTGGCAAGCTCGACGACGCTCAGCAGGTCTGGCGGTCGCTCGTTTGCCGCAACCATTACGATTATCCGGTCGACCCGGATTCGCCCGATCCCGTCAAAGCGTCGGGTGGAATGGTGCAGGACCATCCGGCGGAGTGGTGGCTTCAGGAATGGATGCCTCGCCATCCGGAGCCCATGGACAAGAAGCGGGAGCGGGAAGCGGAGCGAAACAAGCGCCCGGACGGAAGCTCCGGCGAACCGCCCGACGCCGGCGCGGTCGCGAGCACATCGTCGAGCCTCGTCGACCCCGAGGACGCCTTCAAGAACCCGTTCCCCGCGGACTGCACCCCCGTCGCGCAGCAGGTCCTCGCGGGCGAGCAGCCGCGCTACCTCGGCGAGGTCTGGTGGCGAATCGGTGACTACCACTTCGACGAAATCGACCCCAAGGGAGGCCCCTACAACCTCGCTCGCGCCGAAGTGGCCTACGAACATGCGATGAAGTTCGACCGGCCACCGGTGTTCGACGTCAGCATGTACAAGCTCGCCTGGACGTACTTCAAGCAGCAACGCTACGAGACGGCGGTGCAGCAGTACGTCAAGCTGCTCGAGCTGACCGACCGACGCGAAAAAGAGACGGGAAACCCCGGAGCGGATTTTCGCGCCGAGGCTTACGCCTACATCGCGGGCTCGATCACTTACCTCGATTTCAAGGGGCCGCCGAAGGGCGACCCCTACATCGCGCGGAACGACGTCTTCGACCTCTACTCCGATCCTGCTCAGATCGAGGGTGCGATGAAGGACTCGCTCGTGCGCGTCCAGGATGCGTCGCTGATCCCCCAAGATCGCAAGTGGACCATCGAGATCTACAAGGCGCTGGCGCTCGAGTTCAAGGAGTACAACCAACTCAACAATCTGGCGGATGTCTACCGCTTGATTCTCGACAAGTGGCCCTACCATCGTGATGCGCCGATGGTTCAAAATCAGCTGGCGCAGACCTACGAGGCGCTCGCGATGACGAGCTCGGGTCAGGCTGCGGAGGAGTTCTCCAAGAAGGCTCACGAGTCCCGGGCTTTCCTCGTCAACTACGTCGAACAGCCGGGTCGCAACCCGCCGGAGTGGGTCGACAAGAACAAGGAGGATCCGGAAGCGATCCGCGCGGCCGAGCAGCTTGTTCGCGTCGGACTTCGCCGCGCCGCGGCTGACCACACGAACTCCGCCCGTCGTTACATCAAGCTCGCTCGCGATGCCGCGGATGAGGCGGAGCGGGTGAAGTACTTCGAGCGCGCGTTGTACGAGTACCGTCAGGCTGCGATCGCTTGGGGTAGCTACCTCAACCAAGACGAGAACGCCGACGACGCTTACGACAGCCGATTTTGGCTCGCGGACTCGAAAACCGGGGCTGTTCTCGCCGAGGTCGAGCTCGACCGGATCCCGAAGTCCGAGGACGTTCTGGGTGCGCAGCAAGCCGCCAGGAACGTGCGAGACTCGAACGACAACGACGACAAGCTGCAGCCAGCCGGCCAGATGATCGTCAAGATTGCGCAGGCCGTCGCGCGCGCGCATCAGAAGCGATTCGAGACGAGTGCTGGGGCCGAGGGCATCGAGTCCGTCAAGGAAGTCGCCGTCGAGGCCTACGAAGAGGAAGGCGAGAAGCGCAACCGGGTCGTGAAGCGGGACATCCCGCCGCCCATCCGCGCGGTAATGGACTCGCTCGATGAGTACGTGGCTCGCGTGCCGATCGAGAAGGAGCCCGACCCCACCGACCCGAACCACCATCTCTACGCGTTCAATGCCGGCGAGGTCGCCTTCCTGTACGGGCAGTTCGAGGAGGCGAAGAAGCGTCTCACGCCGATCTACCAGACCCAGTGCGGGACCACGAAGTACGCCTTCCAGGCTTGGAAGAAGCTCGTCACGGTGGCCGCGCTCGAGCGCGACTTCGACCGCAGCAAGAAGCTCGCCGAAGAGAACAAGAACAAGTCCTGCGCCCTGTCGGACGCGGACCGCACGGTCGCGAACAACCTCGGTACGGACATCCTGAACTCGGCGATTTTCAAGGAAGCTTACGCGGCGTTCGACAAGGCCCAGAAGCTACCGACGACCCCCGAGACCGAGGCCGAGCGTCGACGCCTCTACGATCGAGCCGCCTCCCTCTACGAGGAAGGTCTGAAGGTCGATCCGGGCCGCGACGAGGCCCCGGAGGCGGCCATCAACGGCGCCGTGTCGCACAAGCAGCTCGGAAACTACGACAAGGCGATTGCCATGTACGAGCTGTTCATCGGCGCCTACGGCAAGGACGACTTGCTCGACGCATTGAAGAACGGCAACAAGGCAAAGGGTCCGGAGCCCGAGAAGTATGGGCAGCGCGTTCGCTACCTCAAGATGGCTTACGACGCGCTCGCCGAGACCTACGTCTTGTTCTTCGACTACACGAAGGCTGCCCAGACGTTCGACAAGATCAGCGACACGGCCCGCGAGGTCCCGCCAGTCAAGGAGAAGACGGGCGAAGAGCGGCCCAACACGCGTGGGTTCGACCTCGAGGCTCGACGTAACGCGGCCCAGAACGCGCTGTTCCTCTACCTCAACATCGGAGAGTCGGCTCGAGCCGAGGCGACTCGCAAGCGGTTCTTCGCGATGAACCCGCCCCGCGAGCAGCAGGCGGAGATCGAGTGGCTCTCGGTTCAGGCCGACGTCAAGCAGTGGGACGAGCGGGCTGGCGAACGACCGGAGAACAAGGCTGCGCGACTGCGCGCGCTCGGGTCGCTGGACGCTTTCTACGACCGCTGGGCCTCCGATTCTGCAGGCTTCGGCCTGGCCGTCCAGGCGGCGGGCCTCGCGGCGAAGCTGCGCCGAGCCGGCAACGACCAGCGTGCGTACGACTGGTGCGAGAATACGATCAAGATGTTCGAGTCCTACCGCGGCGTCGCGCCAAAGGACGAGAAGGGGCGCAGCAAGGCGCTCGGTAGCCCGCAGGCCGAGTTCGCCGCGGAGTGCGCGTATCGAAAGATCGACGAGGAACTGAAGAAGAAGTTCGATTACGAGGCGGGCTTCCACCGTTACCAGGGCGTGATCACCAAGATCAAGGACGACTTCCTCTTCGACGTGAACACGACCGCCAAGGGCTACGCCGAGCGGCTTCGCGAGGTGACCGAAAAGTACGAATCTCCGCGGTGGATGATCGCCGCGGCGGCTCGCAGAGGGTCGCTCTACGATTCCGCCCGTACGGGCCTCTTCAATGCGCGAGAGCCTGAGCTGAAGCTCTACAACGAGATCGCGCAGAACCTCTCGGCGTGCAAGCTTCTCAAGAAGCAGGCCTGCAGCGAGGTCGAGATCCTAAAGGAGCTCGACAAGCAGTGCACCGAGACCGGCAGCGAAGCATCGTGCACGGCGTACGACAGCTTCACGGCGAAGCGACGCACGGACTGGAAGAAGGAGCGCGACAGCCTCCTCGAGGGTGCTGACCGGGTCATGGTCGGCAGCTACACCGAGGCGATCACGCTCTCGCAGCTCTTCCGCACCCGAACGCGTGAAGTCGACCAGGCCATTGCGCGGCTCGCATTCCACCAGGACATCATCAACGACCCGAAGCTGGCCGAGTACTCATCCGCAGTTCGCGACCCCAACCGGAAGGATGAGGCCGGCAAGCCGCTCCCGTTCGAGTACACCGACGGCATGTTCCCCCGCATGCGTCGAGGTCTCGGGATGCCGTTGACGGACACCATCGTGACCATCCCTCTTCCGACGGACGCTCGCTGACGAGCGGATTTCAGGCACGCCATGAAGTTCCTCCGCGCTCAACACGTCTCGGTGTCGCTTCTCGTCGCGTCGGTCGGTGTCTTCCTCGGTGGCTGCGCTGAAAAGCCGCCCGTGGTTCCGCAGCCGCAGTTGATGCCCGTCATGCCTCCCGCAGCTTCCGCGCCGAATGACGCCGTGGTTGCGGGCGCCATCGACCCCGAGGGCAAGGCAAGCGCTCCCGAGGCCCCAGGTGGCTCGACCCCCGCCGCCACGACCGCGGAGAGCGGCGAGGCTCCGACCGGCGAGCCGACCCTCACCCAGGTCCCGGAGCCCGTCGTCGCCGCGCTGCCACCGATGAGCCCTCAGGCGCAAGCGGCCTTCGACCAGGGGCTCGCCGCCTTCAAGTCCGCGGACCTGGCGGTTGCGCTCCAGAATTTCACCGCCGCGACGCGCGTCGACCCGCGGGCCTATCGAGCGCATTACGCGCTCGGTACCGTTCAGGAGCGGCTCGGAGCGACTGCAGCGGCGATGTCGGCCTACGAGCAGTCCTACGCCGTGCAGCCCGACTTCGTCGACGGAATCGTGGCCCACGCCAGGATGCTCGGCGAGGGCAACAACGCCGCGGAGGCGGAGCGCCTGCTCACGCAACGGCGAAGCTCGCTCCCGAAGAGCGCCGGCCTCGTCGCGGCGCTGGCCGAGGTGAAGTCGCTGATGAGAGACAGCGCGACCGCGCAGCAGCTCGCTCAGGAAGCTCTCAAGATCGACTCGCGCTACACGCCCGCAATGCTCGTCATCGCGCGGGATCACTACCGAGCCCGCCGCCTCGACCTCGCGCTTTACGCATTGAAAGCCATCCTCGACGGCTTCGGTGAGGCGAACCCGCCTCGGGACAAGGACAGCGCGGAAGCCCGCCTGCTCCGCGCGACGATCTGGCTCGAGCAGGATCGTCGCGTCATGGCCATGAACGAATTCAAGGCGGTCATGGATCTCCGGCCTGACCTCGTCTTGCCGAGCCTCCGGTATGCGACCTACCTTCTCGAGTCGGGAGGTGCGCGCGATGCCATCCCGCTCTTGCAACGCGTGCTCCGGTACGATGCGAGCAACCAGGCCGCCCACCTAGGGCTCGGCGACGCTTACCGGCTGACCGGGGATTTCGCCAGGGCTCGCCAGGAGTTCGACTGGGTGCGGCAGCAGAACGGCGCGCTCGCTGCGGTGCACTACAACACCGGTCTCCTGTACCTGTTCGCTCCGAACATGGACGGCATGACCCCAAAGCAGCAGATCGAGGCTGCCATGGCGGCGCTGAACAAGTTCAAGGAGACGGCGACCAAGGCAGAACTCGGCGATGTCGAGGAACTGCTCAAGCGGGCGTCGTTGAAAAAGGCGGAGATCGATGCGCTCGCCGCCGCGAACGCGCCACCTGCACCGCCTCCCCCAGCGGAGGGTGGGGCAACCCCCGCTCCGCCACCTGCCGATGGCGGAGTCCCTCCGGCGGGCGGCAGCGGTTCACCGCCGGCTCGCAGCAATGGAGGAAATTGACCGATGCCACGTAAGAATTGGACACGCTCGTTCGCGGCAGTCGCGGTGCTCCTCACGACCGCTTGGGGAGGCCGCGCCGCCGCGCAAGACGCAGCTGACCTGAAGAGCAAGCCGCGCGCGCCACGCGGCGTGATCACGCTGGCCGAGGTCACCATCACCGGGCGACTCCAGAAGCCCATCGCCGCCGTGGACGTGCAGCGCATCCGTGCCTCGCTCACGCTGACGGAGCTGAAGCAGCCGTTCCTTCAGCGCATCGAAGGAGCGATCTACAAGGAGCCCTTCTGAGCGTCGATGCGGGCGCCTCGGTCGGCGCTCTCCTCGCTGGAGTCGTCCTCGCCGCCGCAAGCGGGCTCATCGCGTCCGCGGGGGTTCCGGATGTTTCGTCGCTCGCCAAGAGATTCGACCGCGACCTGCAGGATGGGCTCGAGGAGTCCGAGGACCTGCGGGTTCGGGCTGCTTCGGTCGACCAGCTTCTCGCCGATGTCGCCCGAGAGTTGGAGCGTTCTCAGTCGCTCCCCCGAAGCGCAGTACGACTGGCGCTGGCAGGCGGGGCGGGCCTCTTCGTCGCGTTCGCGCTGCGATGGGGTCTCGTCGAGGCCTCCTCGGTCGTTCCGGGTACCACACTAGGACTGCTCATCGGATGGCGAGCCGTTCGACGGCGGCCCCTGGCCGTTGCCGCGGCTCGAGGTGCCGTCGACGAGATCGTAACACGTCGGGTGCCCGACCTGCTCGCCGTCGATCTCCCCAAGACACGGCGCTCCGCTCGGAGGAGCCGGCGACGACACTGACCGCCCGCCGTCGCTTGCGTGCCCGGACCACCACGTACGTTCCGCTCGGCCGTAGGATGAGAGTCACGACTCTGGACCAGCCATCCCGAGACGTGTAGGCTTCCTCGACCGCGCCAGCTCTCGGGCAATCCAAACCTACGGATGCTCGGGTGGAGAACCTTCATGCAGCAAGCTCCGCAAAGCCAGGCCCGCCCAGGGCGAATGACCGCCGTCATGCGGGCGGTCTCTCAGCAATCTGGTCCGAAGATTCTTCGGATCGGTGTCGTCCAGGGCGGCAAGGTCGTTGACGAACGCCTCATCAAGCAACGTGGGCACGTCACCATCGGGCCAAGCGAGAAGGCGATGTTCGTCGTGCCCAGTCGGAAGGTCCCACCGAACTTCCGGCTGTTCGAGTTGATCGGCAGCGACTACCACCTCAATTACCTCGACGGGATGACCGGTCGGCTCGCGCTCAAGACGGGCGTCAGCGACCTGACCGCGCTCGGCGCGCAAGCGAAGTTCATCCAGGACAAGAGCGGAAGCTACTACCGCGTTCCGCTGAACGACGAAGCGCGCGGCAAGGTGGTCGTCGGTGAGACGACCTTCCTCTTCCAGTTCGTCGCGCCTCCCCCGGTCCAACCGAAGCCGCAACTGCCCATGTCGGTGCGGAAGGGCGTCGCGGGCGACATTGATTGGTTCACCACCATCATCGCCGCGTTCTCGTTCCTCCTTCACTTCTTCTTCGTCGCGCTCGTCTACTCCGACTGGATGGATCCGATCGTGCGCGACGAGGACGCTGTGGTCAGCCAGCTCGTCGAATCGGTGAAGAGCCTTCCCCCGCCTCCGCCGATCGAGAAACAAAAGAGCGACGCAGCGCCCGAAAAGTCGTCCGCCGTCGCGGTCGAGACGAACGCGCCCAAGGCAAATACGACGCAGGCGTCAGCCGGCCAGCCGAAGCCCAACAACGCCGGTGGCGACAAGGGTTCGGGCGCGCCAAGCACGCCCGGTGAAAAGGCCGCTGGGGAGCGAGCCGCGGCGGATGCCAAGGCAGCCGAGCTCGCGGGCGCACTTGCCGACCTGGATGTTCAGACCCTCGGCGCTCTCGGCAGTGGCGGTGTGGCCGTCGAGAACGTACTCGGCAATGGCGAGGTGCCGGCCGGCATGCTCGACGAAGCTGCTCGGTCGGGCGCGGGCGCGGGCTCGGGTGAACCCTCGGGACTGAAAGCTTTTGGCTCGGGTAGCGGGAAGGGCGGGACTGGCCCGCTCGGCGGCTCGGGCAGCGGCGGCGACCTGAGCACCAAGGGCGAGCGCGGCGGGAGCACCGAGGGCGGTGGCGCGGTTGCGAGCGAGGGCAAGAAGGCGGAGGTCAAGGGACCCACTGGCGACGCAAGCGTCGGCGGTGCCGGCGTGCAGGGCGGCGCCGTCGCCAACGCGAGCTCGGTCGTCGCCCGCATGAAGGGACGTTTCCGGTCTTGCTACCAGGCAGGGTTGAACTCGAACCCCGACATGTCCGGCAGCGTCGTCCTCGTGGCCACCATCGGCCCCAACGGCGAGGTGCAGGGCGTCGGCGGCGGCGGTGGCTCGCTCGGACCCATCATCGGCTGCCTGAAGGGGGTCGTTCAAAGCGCGGCGTTCTCGCCTCCCGAGGGTGGTCGCGCGGTCGTATCGATTCCCATCACCTTCGTGAAGCAATGACGACGGGATCGCGAATGTCTCGTGAACATCCGCGTCGGCCGATGCAACCAACCGAGAGTGGCGCCGCGGATGCGGATGCTGTTTGACAGCGCTGAACAGATTTCCGTATAGTCGGGGAGTCGCGAGGGTCGGTATGGCAACAGTCAGTCGTCGAAGAATCGCTTACGGTTTCGGCTGCGTGCTCGCGCTGATGGGCCACGGAGTCGCAACGGCGCAGCAGCCCGCACCGTCGGGGCCTGCTGAGACGGCCACAGAAAGCCAGGGGCCCATCGCTCCCGCCGCGCAGCTTGACAAGGCACGCGGGTTCGTCGGCGCCATGGAGAGCATCCGCGACAACATCCGCCGAGATCTCGAGGAGGCCCGGAACAAGGGGGATGTCGTCAAAAAGCTGTGCCTCGATGACAAACTGACCCAGCTCGACATCGCGCTGAGGAAAGCATCCGAGCGGGAAAAAGCTCTCGAAAACGCGGTCAAGCTCAACGATACGGAACTATCGAACCACGAATTCACGATCCTGACCGTCCTGAGTCAGCGCGCCACGTCGCTCGATCAGGAGGCCAAGCTCTGCATTGGAAAGGAAGTCGTATCCGTGGGGGACAGTGCGACCCAGATGACGATCGAAGGCTCGATTCCTGGGGAGGATCAAACGATTTCCTTCCCGACGCCAGGGAGCATCGTCGAGCCACCCGCCTGTGCGTCGTGTTTCCGCTGAAGTGACGACGATGGAACATCGCCGGTCAACGTCGTCGCATGCTTGCGCGCCTCGGGGGAGTTCAGCTCGACGACTCGCATTCGAACCCGACGCCCGAGGGCGATGGTTGTTGTGCCACAACGACAGCACGATCTAAGCTTCGCGCCGCGTCGTCGCCCCATGCGTTACAAGTCCCCGCTCCTTGCGCTGTTTGCTTCAACGGTCGTTTCGGTGACGGCCGATCCCATGACGGCTGAGGCGCAGGTCACGGCTGGCGCGCAGGAACCGGCATGGCTGACTGACCGCCAGTATCGTGAAGGGGCAGGTATTCTCGCGGGCAACTTCGAGCTGCACCCCGGCGCGGCGATGGACTTCGGGTACGACTCCAACTTCATGCGTCGTGCCTCGGACGAGCTCCCCGTCGGCGCGCTCCAGCTGCGCGTGTCGCCGTCGTTCTCTGCCTCCACCCTGGGCGCTCAGCGCCGTGGCGACTCCTCCCCATCGACCGTCAACTTTCGAGTCGACACAGGTCTCACGTACCACGAGTTCATCCCGATTCGGGGCGGTACACAGCAGGACCGCGACGTCTTGCGAGACAACCGCAACGTGGACGGATTCCTTCGCATGAACCTCGACATGCTCCCCGGAAAGACGTGGTCCGGCCGCGTGTTCGGTGGGGTCTCACGCTCGATTCGACCGACCCAGCAGGCGATCACCGGAAGCAATTTCAACCGAGTCATGCCAGGGCTTGGCGCGGACCTGAGCTACATGCCGGGCAGCGGGCTTCTCGACTGGCACCTCGGCTACGAATTCAGCGGGACTTTCTTCGAGAAAAGCGAATTCTCGAACCTCAGCAGCTTCCGGAACGAAGTGAGCACGAGAGGGCGCTGGCGGTTCCTACCACGCACCGCGGTGCTTTACGACGGTCGATTCAGCTTCCTCACCTACTCCAAGCGGGAGTTCGGCAAGACCTCATCGAGCCCCGTCCGAACGCGGGTCGGTATGATCGGTCTGATCACGCCGTCGTTCGGAGCGCAGGCAATGGTCGGTTGGGGCGCCAGCTTCTACAAGGACGACCCGCAAGACTTCAACAGCGCCATCGGCCAACTCGAACTCAAGTGGTACTTGCAGCCGACCATGGTCAACGATCCGACGCGCACGAATCCCCTACTGCCGGGGGTTGCTGTGGGGTTCGTCCGTGACTTTGAGGACAGCCTGATTGGCACGTACCTCGAGCGGGACCAGGGCTACGTTCGCTTCAATTATCTTTGGGGGGGCTCGGTGCTTTTGAACGCCGAGGTGGCCGCCGGCGCGATCGTGTTCCCGAACCAGGACAATCCTGACCGCGGTCAGCCCAACGGCTGGACTGACTTCAGGACCGACGCACGCGTGTTCGCGGAGTATCGCATTCGTGACTGGATCGGAGTGACGGCCCAGGCCGACTGGGTGGGTTACTTCAGCAAGACAAGGCTGACATTCCCGACGGCGAACGGCTCGGACAACCTCGCGTTCCAGCAGTTCTCTGCGTTCGGCGGCGGGCGCGTGTTCTGGTGATGCCACCAGGTCGGGTGTTGGCAGCAGCGCGGAACGGCGGCCCTCAGGTCGGCTGCGGTACTATGAAGCGTGAAGCGCGCGTGAAGTCGTGTATTCGACTTACGTTGTTCGTTCTCGCGGCGGCGCTTCCCCTCGGGTGTCACCCGCAGGTTCCTCGGCCCGTGTCGCTCCCGCCGGTGATCGAGGCAAACACGCTCGGCGTGGGTGACGTCTTCGTCCTCATCATTGTCGGCGAGGATAAGCTTCCCACGGAGTACACGGTCGCCCCGGATGGGACTGTGGATATCCCCTACATTCATCGCGTCAAGGTGCTGGGTCTCGAACCGCAGCAGGTCACCGACCTCGTTCGACAGAGGCTCATCGACGGCCAGATCCTCACCAACCCGAGCGTGTCGGTGGAGATCAAGGCGTACAACTCGAAGCGTGTCGTCATTGGAGGAGAGGTGCGCAACCCCGGAGCGATGCCCCTCGAGCCAGGCATGACGCTCGTGCGCGCTCTATCCCAGGCTGGCGGCCTGACCCCAATTGCCCGCAAGGACGGCATCGTGTTGCGGCGAAACGTCGAGGGCAAGACGCGGGCGGTGGTGGTCGACTACGAGGCGATCACCCACAACCAAATCCCCGACGTGCCGCTCCAATCGGGCGACACCATTTTCGTTCCGCAGCGGGCGTTCTGACGCTCGCTTGCCAGCGAATTGGCGCTTCCGGGACGGCCGTTCAGTCTGGCGACACCCCGGATCGCGCGGTGGGCGTTGCAGTTCCAGGGGCTGTGTAGCCCCAACGGTCGTGCAGCCCGAACGGGCGGGCAACGCGTCGGATCGCCAGCGCGGTCGAGGGTGCGACCGCCAGTCAGGGGGCGAACGTGAGCGTACCGACCGTTCGAAGCGCCGGGGCCGTGACGTCGCTCGTGCTGCCCGTGGGAATGGCACCACCGACGCCCACGCGTGCTTTCAGCTTGCCGTCCAGGAGGCGACCGGTCGTGAAGCTGACGAGCCATTCGGCCGGGATGAGAGCGCCTCCCGAAGTGTCGAGCCCGGCGGCGTTCGGGCCGAGACCATACTGTGAGTCGAGGCTCACGAGGGCGAACACCTCGCCGCCGACCGTAAGGAGGTCCCGGCACAGGATGTCGTAGTTGACCCCTAGGCCGACGCTGAGTTGTCGGCCGATGACTGCATCGCCGAACTCGACCGCGTCCCGGATCCTCGCGCCCAGGTCGGCACCGAGGCCGAGCCGACCCCGGCGGTACGAGGCCGACATCGCGGGTGCAAAGGTGACGCTGTTGAATCGGGTGAAGCCCTTGGGGCTGCCCGTCGGCGCGAGGACCTGAAACCGAGCGGCGATGTCGATCGCGTCGCGGTGGTAGACCGTCACCGACGGACCGAAGCGGAGTTCGCCAACGGCGCTCCGCGGCAGGGCGTCCTCGGAGCCTGTCGCAAAGCCGACGCCTGCTCCCGTTTGGTAGAGGGTGAACGGAGTCGCGACGTCGAAGGAAAGGCGGCGCGTCAGTCCGACCGACGCCGCGATGTGCGCGGAGATGGCGTTCTCGACGACGTAGGTCGTCTTTCCCGCGGGGTCCGGTGCGCTCGAGACTAGACCGATCGGACGATGAATCCAGCTCGTCGTGAGGCCCAGTGTGAGCGTACCGGGCGCAGCGGCCTCCGCCGGCGCGAGCCAGGCGAAGGATCCTCGAGCGCTCGGCCAGAGGTTGTCGGAGGGGAGGCACCTCGTCAGTCCCGGTGCGGGAGTGCAAGACGCCTGGGCAAAGGCCTCCGAGGGGGCGAGCACCGCGAGGCACGCGACGATGGTCGAGACTCGCAGCGCGTTCATGTGAAGGTCGGATAGCACGATCGCCGGGCGGAGTGTGCTACCTGCTCCAGATGTTGTCCACACGTCGCGCGCTCGTCCTCGCGTCTGCATCGCCGCGCAGGCGAGAGTTGCTCGAGCGCGTGGGGGTCGCCATCGAAGTGGTCGCGACCAGCGTCGACGAGTCGGTGCAGGAGGGCGAAGCCGCCGACCAGTACCTCGATCGCGTCGTCTTGGCGAAGTTCGAATCGGCGCGCGCGCGGGTCGGTGTCGATCGGGTCGTCCTCGTCGCGGACACGTCGGTTCTTCGCGACGCAACCATCCTGGGAAAGCCCGAGAATCACGCTCACGCGCTCGAGATGCTGGCGACGCTCTCGGGCCGGCGTCATGTCGTCGCGACGCGCTTCGGGCTCGGTCGAGGCGACGTCTTCGAGGCCGCGACGGTCGAGACGGTGGTCGAATTCCGCTCGCTGAGCCGTCACGAGATGACGACCTACGTGGCAACGGGCGAAGGCAAAGACAAGGCGGGAGGCTACGGCATTCAGGGGCGTGCGGCCGCTTTCGTTCGACGCATCGAGGGGTCTTACACGAACGTCGTCGGACTGCCGCTCGCCGAGGTCATCGAGGCGCTCGAGCGGTTCGACTTCGGCTGACTGTCGCCGATCACGTTGCCCGCCAGATGCGACTCGAGCTCCCGCCTGGCCCGACGGCGATTCGAACGACGCGCAAGCACCGCGGACAGCGACCCTCGTAGGCTGCGCCATCCCGACGCTTCCAGATCCGCACGTAGACGTTGCAGCAGTCGAACATGACGCCGAGCGACTCGGGCGGCTTCGTCCCGGGCGGGTTGCCGTTCGATTCCGTCATTGCCTTCGAGGTTTCCGCCGGGGCGAGGGAAGGTTCATCGCAGCGAGCATGCTCGTCCACGCGAGCACGGGAAGTTGGTAACGACCGCCGCCGAAGAATACCGCGTGAATCACCATGGTTGAGGTGAGGACTGCGAAGGCGCTGACCTCGAGCGGACGAAGCCGTGTCCGAATGGCCTGGAGTCCAAGCCCAGCCGCGAGGAGGAGATGGGCCAGCGCTCCGTATGGGGAGAAGGCGAGTCCCACGCCAGTGAGCGCTGCGGCCTTCCGCAGGTTCCGTCTCAGCGTCGAGCGACCGGCTGCACGCCTCGGTCGGTAAGACGCGACGATCGCGCCCGCCAGCATGACGCGCTCGAAGAGCGTCTCCACGACGCCGAGCGTCACCTTCGCGCGGTAGCTGAACGCAGTCGGATTCGCTTCGTGCAGATACCAGCCTGCTGCGTTGCAGTGGTCGAAGGTTGCACCGAGCTTCTCCGGCATCAGCGCCACCCACCCGAGGGGAGCCGACAGGATGCGGCGTCGCGCGGCCAGGCCGAAACAGGCATCCTTGCCGGCCTCGTCGCCTGGCACCTCCACAGCCGCCCACCCGCCGTGGGCTTCGGCATTCGTCCCGATGAGCAGGTTCCAGCCTCCGTTGACGCTGACGAACGCGCAGCGGCCCATGCGCGAGCAGTTGCGAAGCGTCCAAGGGATGCACGTCAGGACGCCAATCGCGGTGACGAGCAGCGCGGCCGCGAACCGTCGACTGGCGACCGGTGGCGCGCTTGCGAAACCGATGAGCGGCGCAACGACGACGAGCTGCGGCCGAACCAGCGTCGCGATGCCGAGCAGCGCGCCGGTGCCCACCAGCGCGCCGAGCCACCGTCGATGGCTCGCTCCGCGGGCGGATGCGGTGAGGCTGACGCTGCGGGCGTAAGAAGCGAGCGAGGCGGCGACCAGCACGAGCGAACCTGCGACCACTTCGGTCATCAGCGCGGGCGTGTAGCCGACGAGGCCAGGATGAATCCCAACGAAGAGACCGCCGGCGAGGGCGACCCGTCCGTAACGAGCAAGCAGGCGATGGGCGGCGTAGGCGCCGAGCGCGCCGAACGTCGCGTTCAGCAGCATTCCCACCGTCGGGCTCGAGCCGAAGAGCGCGTAGGCGGCGCCGAGGAGCGCGGGATACCCCACCGGGTAGTGGGCGGCGTAGGTCACGACACCGTCCGGCCACAGCCACGTGTAGCCCTGACCGTTGGCGATCCGCGAGGCGATTACCTGGTAGAACGCGCCGTCGACGATCGGTGGGATCCGCCCGGATGCCCACGCGACCACGGCGAGTCGAACCGAAAGCGCGATCCCGAAGACCGCCCAGGATTCACTCCGAGGGCGAGTCGCCCCCCCTCGCATCACGGCGCCAGGCCGCCATCGACCCAGGCCTGAATGACCGCAATATCGTCCGGCTTCACGCAGCCGACGCAGTCCTTGGGCATCGAACCTTCCTTGATCCGAATCAAGGCGCATTCCCCTTTCTGCTTGCCCGCACAGGCCATCGAGGGCTTGAGCATGTCGTCGTACTTCGTAACGACGAAGAGCCCCGCACCAATTCCCTCGATGTGGCAGGCCTGCCCCGCGCAGTGCTTCTGGAAGATCGGCTTCACGTCGGCGTCGAAGGAGGGGACGCACGCAGGATCGAGCAGGCAGTCGGGATCGTCACAATCCACGAGGTTGTCGACGTCCTCGTCTTTGCCGCCGGTGCATGACTCGGTGCACTCCGGTTTGCCCATGCAATCCGAATCGAAGCAGTCGGTCGCAGCGTCGGCGTCCTCGTCGTTGCCGCCCGAGCATTGCTCCGCGCAGCCCGCGCCTTGAGTCCAGCAGTCGGAGTCGGCACAGTCGACCGCTCCGTCGCCATCCTCGTCGTTACCGCCAACGCAGCTCTCGGGGCAGCCGCCGTCCTTCACCCAGCAGTCGGAGTCGGCGCAGTCGACCGCTCCGTCACCGTCCTCGTCCTTGCCGTCGGTGCATGCCTCGGCGCAGGTGCCGTCCTTCACCCAGCAGTCGGGATCGTCGCAGCCGAACGTGCCATCGGCGTCCTCGTCGTTCGGCTGGTCATCACACTTTTCCTTGCACTCGCCATTCGCGCGCCAACACGTGGCGTCATCGCAATCGGCAAGGCCGTTCCCGTCCTCGTCGCCGGGTAGAAAACACTGCTCGACCGGAGGCTCCGAGGTGCAGCTCGCGTTGCCGAGCGCCCCGGCGAGTGCCAAAGACCAAATGCCCGTCAGCCACGCGACCTTCGTCATCGCTCTGGATTGTACCCACGCGCGGGCACTGTCAAGAAACGCATGCCGGCGGTGGCTCCAAACAACGAGGCACCGCACCACGACGGCGACCCCGCTCCGTCGGGAGCATGGGCTGAGGCGCGCTGCGGTGCTCACCTGGTTTTGACGCGGACCACCCGACCACGTGCGACGCAGCGGCCGAGTTCGCTGCAGCGAACGTTCTCGGTTCAGCGGATCCGACGGGCGCTCAAGGCTGCCCGCGTCTCAGTTGGCGCTGCGGGCGGGGCCATGCCGACCTGCCGCTGGAGGCCGACCGACCGTTGGGTGCCGCCCCGCCGACCAATGCAACGCGGCGATGGGCCCGTTGGTGCGAAGGGGGGGACTCGAACCCCCACGATGTTACTCGCTAGCACCTCAAGCTAGTGCGTCTACCAATTCCGCCACCTTCGCGTGGGGAGCGGGAACGTAGCGCCGGCGGCTCTTTCTTGTCAACTTCAACTCGAGAAATCGAGAGTCGGGCGGGTCAAGCGCGACGAGCGGCGGCGCGCGCGATCGTCCGGGCAAGCTCGTCCGGTGAAAACGGCTTTCGCAACACGAGGACGTCAGGGTGAAGCGACGCGGCGGCACTCCCTGACACCGCGATCAACGGCAGCCCTCGAGGGTGGGTCCTCGCGGTGTCGACGAGCCGCTCGATCGCCGCCAGCGGTTCGTCGCCGAGTGGCGAGAGGTCGAACAGCGCGACGTCGATCGAGGGATCTTCGAGGGTGCGTCCAAACTCGGTCGCGGTGCGGGCCAGCCGAAGCTCGGCACCGCGCGCGCGGAGCGAGAGGTCGAGCAGTTCCAGGACGGCCTCGTCGTCCTCCAGTAGCGCAACACGCAGCCCAGCAAGGTCCGTCCTCACACCCGAGCGACGCTCCGTCCCGAGGTGGCCCTCCGGCTTCGCGTCCGGCGGCGCGGCAGTCACGCAAGAGTTGATGGATGTCATGCATGGCCAGTCGAGCTCGAACCGGGCGCCGCGCTCGCTCGATGAAGCGAGGCGGAGCTCGCCGCCGAGCCCTCGCGCAAGGGCGTGCGCTCCTCGCAGTCCGAGTCCAGCGCCGTGGGCACGGGTTGAGGTCCCTCCTTCGAACAGCGTCGGCCGTCGCGAGTCCGGGATGCCCGGGCCATCGTCCTCGATCGCGAAGCGCACGCGAGCGTCCTCAAGCCGCTCGAGGGAGAGCGTCACGACGCCGCCGCGCGGGCTGAGAGCGAGCGCGTTGAGAAGCAGGTTCGTCAACACTTGCCAGAGCTCCGTCGCTGCGGAAACGAAGGTCGGACCCGCTTCCGGAGCGATGACGAAGTTCAGGTCCACACACGCGCGCTCGGCTTCGAATGCAAGGTCCTCCGCCGTTCGAGTCAAGACCGCGCCCGCGCGCGCGGTGGGCTCGCTCGAATCGCTCGGAGGCTCGACCGCACCGAGGACGCGCCGCAGCTGGTCGTGCGACCACCTCGCGTGGCGCGCGGCACGGACGAGCGCTTCCTCGCGGTCGGCCCCGGCATGCTTGGCGCGCTCGAGCCAGCCGAGGACGACCGTGAGTGCGTTGGCGGCATCGTGGATTGTGCCGGCAAGCGTCGGCGGCAGTCCGCGTCCATCTCCTTCGCGATCCGTCACGAGCGTCAGCCTACCGTGGACGCTTTCGCTTCGCGAGTCACTGAGATGCCGAGGACGGAAGCAGAAGCCGGTAGTGTCCGGACGCGTCGCTCGTCACCTCACCGAGTCCGATCGCGCGTGGGCGAGCCTCGCCCCCTTCGTCGACCGCGCCCAGCCATGCGCGCAGCGTCACGCCAGGGATCGCGCTGCCATCCTCGCTTGCGAATCGTCCGAGGAGCACCACGGGCTCGCTGAACTGCAGGTCGCCGAGATCCACCGGCTGCGGTTGGCTCGCCGACACGGAGATGCTTGGTCGCACGAGCCATGGAAGGTTGCTCGAGGCTGCCGGCTTCACGAACAGGTCGACCAGTCCGGGGTCGAGGGGCAAATCGAACCGGCCACCTCCGTCCGTCGGGTTCGCGGCGATGCGCGGGAGCGCCGCGAGCAGGGATGCCTGGCCCGGCGAGAACAACGCCTCGAGCAGGGAGACATCCTGCGTCGCGGCAGGAGAGACGAGCGCGAGGACGTTGGAGGCGGCGTCGCCACGCGGCGTCGTGACGCTGCCGTTCAGGCGCGATACCGGCTTGACCTCGAAGGTTCGCCCCTTGCCGAGATCGGTATCGGCGAACGTCCAGGTCTCGATGGTCACGGCATGGTCGCTCTCCCCTCCCGGGATCGCGACGAGGTCGTATTTTCCGGGGAGGATGTTCACAGCGAAGTTTCCGCCCTCGTCGGTTGCGACGGCGGCTTGGAAGAGCGCATTGTCGCCAAATTTTCCACCGAGCAACTGCCGGCCGACGAGCAGAACGTTCGCCGCGACGGGCTCGCCATCGACGCCGCGGACGCTCGCCTCCAGCGGGATGAAGCGCTGCGTGCCGGCGACGAGCGGAGCGAGCTCGAGAGACACGTCGAGATCGCCATCGGGGTCGATGGCCCCGAGCTTCCAGAAGAGGTCCGGCATCCCCAGCTGTCGGAGCGATTGCGGTGGGTGCACGACGAGGACGGGATCGACGGGAGTGCCGGCGTCTTTTCCGCCGGGCCAGAACCGAACCTCGAAGGTCTCCGTACCCTCGGCTCCTTCGGCGGCGAAGGTCGTCGCGCTTCCGATTGAACGGCCTCGCTGATTTTCAAGCAGCTCCACGCGCCAGCAGGCCAGCGCGTCGGTATCGCATCCGAGCGCATGGGGGACGTCGAGATGGCCGCGCAGAACGGAAGGTTCGCCGCGCGAGAAGTGAAGCTCCGTGTAGCTTTCGATGAGCTGGTCTCGGAGCAGGACTCGCGGCAACGAGCAGCCCTTCAGCGAGGTGACCTCCGGCTCGAGCACGATGTCGTAGCGGCCTGGGGAGACGGTGAGCCGCGGACCACCGAACTCGGGATCGTGCCCGGCGACGTAGGGCGCGAGCGATACCCCGAGCGGCTGCCCCACCGGATGCAGCTCGATCGATGCTGGGACCGTCCCGCTGGCCTCGAGCGTTCCGCACTCTGCAGGCAGCGGCGCGATCGAAAGCGTCGCGCCGACCTCGATCGGAAGGGGCAGCGCGAGCTGCACCGTGCGCAGAAACCCGCCTTCGTCGGTGCCTTGAAGGTTCACCCCGAGCGCGCTGGCGCGCTGGACACCGCGTAGTCCCGGCCCTACCGGAGCATCGTTCGGCAAGTGGAACTCGAAAAACAGGTTGGCGAGGTCGGCCTTGGTGGCAACGCAGAACGACTCGCTGCCATCACTCGCGCACGCTCCGCCCGGACAGTCGCCATCGGTGACGCACTGGTTGCGCACCTCGTCGATTTCGCCGGAGAGCTGGAGCGAGCATCCCGCGGTGGATGTCGTGAGCGCAAGGCTCGCGAGCAGCCGCATGAGCCTCATGGCGTTGCCTCCGTGGGCTCGTCTTTGCAGAAGGACGACACGGAGCCGAGCGACGGCGCGGGGCACCCGATCACGGGGCAGGCGTCGGGCGATGCGTCCGAGCCGGGGCAGAGCGCGACGAACCAGGTTGCCTGGTCGGCATCGGCGAGGGTCGAGGGGCAGTAACGCTCCCCGCTCGTCCGGAACTCGTGGCTGACGAACAGCGTGACGGTTCGACAGCTCCGCCCTTCATTGTTGTCGGGGGAGTACTGAAGGCGGGAGAGCTTCCGATCGATGCTCGCCTTGCGGTCGAGCGGGCGCGGGCCGTCGCTGAGTTTTCCCGGCGCGATGCTCTCGCCGAGGTCGAAGTCGAACCCCGGGTTGGTTGCAGGGTCGACGCCGTAGTCGATGACGAGCCGCGAATCGACCCGCTGCCCGGCGTCCTCGCTCACGATCTGAAACTGGAACGTCGGCAGCTCATAGTTCTGGCCGGTGACGGGCACACGCAAGAGCCCGGTCGGCTCCGGGCTCACGTTGACGAGCTTGGGCGCCGAGCGTTCGGGGCCAAGGAACGAAGGCGACTCGGTCACCAGGCAGCCGGTGCCACAGGGGATGAGCGCGACCATGATGGCGCGACGTAGCCAATGCCGTGCCACCTGCGCGATCCGGCAGGAAAACTCGTCCTTGGCGTGGTCGAACCCTGGCATAGGTGTCGCGGTCGAGCGATGGGACCCGGGTCAAAAGTCTAGCTCGAGGGCCTCGAGGGCCCCCCATGAAACGGTGCCTCGCCTCCCGAAATCAGTGCGGGCGCGGCGCTCCTGCGCCAGCGGCACGCCGCATAGGTTGGATCGAGCGCGAGCTCGACCAGGTTTCCAACCGAGGGGTGCTTGCACAGCTCGCGGAGGCTCTCCGGGTCGCGGAGCGCGTGGCCCGTCGCGAGTTCGAGCTCGGTGGCCGTCGCGAAGATCGCCGTCTGAAGGTCGCCGCAGGCGAAGAGCCCCATCCGCCGGCGTGCCCGACCCGCAAGGTGGCGCGCGACCCCACCAGATACGCGACTCGGATCATAACAGAGCTCGCGGACCTTGCGCTCGTCGGCGCCGCGGGCGGCGTTCCAC
>Ga0194129_10002390_pt1 | contig 28385 bp, 9 predicted proteins | sample TA2KigCa35mmetaG_FD_150862 | JGI IMG/M metagenome (GOLD analysis project Ga0194129, IMG submission 150862) | Freshwater microbial communities from Lake Tanganyika, Tanzania - TA2015038 Kigoma Deep Cast 35m | ecosystem: Environmental > Aquatic > Freshwater > Lake | place: Tanzania: Lake...
TCCATCAGAACCAAAAATACCCGATTTTAAGGTTTCAACGCAGTGGTTTGAAGTTGAAAATGAACTTGAATGGGGTCGTTTAGGTGATTGTGATGAATATTTCTATACAACACCCGAAGAACGGGATAGCAACCCCGCAAAAAGTTCTGATTTAACCAATCAAGAACAAAACAATGGAAAACACTCAGAAAAAGATGCTTCGTGAGATTGCAAATGACCTTTTAACTCCCAAAAAACACGATTTTGCTACACAAAACGAAATTCACGAAAGAATTCGCAATGATCAAGACTATGATGATTGGGAATATGGAACAGAACCACTTTATGAGTCAAAAATCCTTGATAAATAAGATAGAATTGTAATAATCAATGCCTTTAGAAAGGGTAAGTCAAGGTTTTATAGACATTAGTATGACTTTTCAGAATAATCCTCTGAATAGTGACTTGATTGTCCTTAAAAATGAAACTGCAATTGCGCGTTCTATACGAAATATTGTATTTACCCTTCCTGGCGAAAAATTCTTTAATGAAAATTTTGGTTCTGAAGTAAGTAGATCATTATTTGAACTTGTTGATGAAATTTCAGCATCAAACATTAGAGACGAAATTGCAACCTCAATTGTAAATTTTGAACCAAGAGTAAAATTAATAAGTGTTGATGTAATTCCAGATTATGATAACAATTCTTTAAATGTAACAATTATATACAATATAATAGGAATAGATGTCCAAGCGCAACAATTAGAGTTCGTTTTGCAACCAACCAGATAAATGCCATTAGTAAATTTTTCAAATCTAGATTTTGATCAGATAAAAACCAGTCTTAAAGATTATCTAAAATCTAATTCCAATTTTACGGATTATGATTTTGAAGGATCTAATCTATCTTCTATTCTTGATGTATTGGCATATAATACCTATATTACATCATACAATGCAAATATGGTGGCAAATGAAGTTTTTATCGATAGTGCCACTCTGAGAGAAAATGTAGTATCACTTGCAAGAAATATTGGATATACTCCACGTTCAAGAAAGGCAGCACAAGCAACAGTAAGTTTTTTTATTGACACATCTAATATAATCCCCACACCATCCTCCCTAACCCTCCATAAAGGACCTGTAGCAAGCACCTCGGGTAGTTTTGGTAATCAGTCATATGTGTTCTGTATTTTAGAAGATATAACAGTTCCTGTATTTAATGGAATAGCAACATTTGATAATCTTAAAATTTATCAAGGAACTCGTTTAGTAAATAATTTTACATTTAGTTCTAGAAATTTAAATCAAAGATTTATTCTACCAAATAGTGGCATTGACACTGATTTAATTTCTGTATCAGTGAAATCTAACGAACAATCTACAGGTTCAACAAAATATAACCGTCAAGATAGTCTTTTTGAAGTCAACAAAGATTCTAAAGTTTTCTTTCTTCAAGAAATTGAAGATGAAAGATATGAACTTATTTTTGGAGATGGAATTTTTGGTAAGAAACTTGAAGAAGGAAACTTTATTGAAGTTGGATATATTACTTCAAATGGTGATAGTGCAAATGGTATAAATCAATTTACATTTTCTGGAAGAATTACTTATAATAGAAACTCTATAGAATATCCAATTACTTCTGGAATTTCTTTATTAACCACCGGATTAATTGCATCTGGTGGAGAGAGTATTGAATCTGTCGAATCTATTAAAAGATACGCTCCAAGAATATATGCATCTCAAAATAGAACACTTACTGCAAATGATTATGAAACATTAATTTCCTCAAAAATTTATCCAGAAACTGAATCAATTTCCGTATTTGGTGGAGAAGATTTAGTTCCTCCTCAATATGGTAAGGTTTTTATAAGTATCAAACCAAGATCTGGTGATTTTTTGCCAAACTTAATTAAAGAAAATATTAAACGCAGTCTCAAAAAATATGCAGTTGCAGGAATTGTTCCTGAAATTTTGGATTTAAAATATATTTATATTGAAGTTAATTCAAAAGTTTACTACAACACGAATCTTGCTTCAAGTTCTGATTTTGTATCAAGTATTATACAGAACAACACAACAAAATATGCAGAGTCATCTGAGTTGAACAAGTATGGTGCAAGGTTTAAATATAGTAAATTTTTAAGAATCATTGACGAAAGTCATGAATCAGTAACTTCAAATATTACAACAATTCAAATGAGAAGAGATTTGAGAGTTGCACTAAACACATTTACTGAATATCAAATTGGTTTTGGAAATGAATTTTATATTCGTAATATGAATGGGTTTAATATTAAATCTTCTGCATTTTTAATACCGGATGTATTACAAAATGTTTATATTTCAGATATTCCAAATTCAAATGGAGAATCTGGATCTTTATTTTTATTTACAGTTCCATCATTAAATTCAACAAATCCAACAATAGTAAAAAGAAATATAGGTAGAATAGATTATAAAAAAGGTATAATAACTTTAAATCCAATAAATATTGTAGCAGGAAAAATAAAAAATGGTCAAACAATTATTGAGTTCTCAGCAATTCCACGTTCAAATGACGTAATTGGACTGCAGGATTTGTATTTACAACTAGATATTAGTAATAGTAATTATGAAATGATTTCTGACAATATTTCATCTGGACTTGATCCATCTGCATCCAATTACATTGTATCTTCAAGTTATGCAAATGGTCTTTTAATTCGTCCAACAAGTAATATTGGAGCAGGTGTAGTTTCTACACCATTTGCACCTTCATCACCAGGATCACTGGGACTATCCGGTCTTTCTACTCCATCAACACCTTCTTCTTCTACTCCATCAACACCTTCTTCTTCTACTCCATCAACACCTTCTTCTTCTTCAAGTCCATCAACACCTTCTTCTTCAAGTCCATCAACACCTTCTTCTTCTTCAAGTTATTAATAAAAAAATTAAATCAATAAAATGACAGAAAAAAGAATTCAGTTTAATAATATAGTTTATAACCAACTCCCCGCATATGTCAGAGAGGAGTTTCCATTAATTGCTGAGTTTCTTTCACAATACTATCTTGCTCAAGAGTTTAAAGGATCTCCCATTGATTTAATTCAAAACATTGATAAGTACATCAAAATTGATGAAGTAACTAATCAAGTTGATTTTGTAATCTTGAACGATGATATTGAAATCATAGATGACACATTAATTATCAATATTTCAGAATCTTTTACCGGAACTGATGGATTTCCTGAAAAATATGGATTATTAAAAATTGACAATGAAATAATTACATATACTGGAAAAACCTTTAATTCTTTTACTGGGTGTATTCGAGGATTTAGTGGAATTGATTCTTATAAATCTCAAAATCGTCCAGATCAATTATCATTTTCCGAATCAAACGCCACAAATCATTCTGCAGGATCTAGAATTATTAATTTAAGTTCTTTATTTTTAACTGAATTTTTATCTAAAATCAAATATCAAATAATTCCAGGATTTGAAAATAGAACTTTATCTAAAAATTTAAATCAATCATTATTTATCAAACAATCCAATGATTTTTATAAGAGTAAGGGAACAGATGAATCCTTTGAAATATTGTTTAGATCTCTTTACGGAGAAGATGTAAGCATTATTAGACCAAAAGAATATCTTTTCAGACCATCTGATGCACATTATCAAATAACAACAGACTTGGTTGTAGACATTATTGAAGGAAATCCTGAGGATTTAATAAATTCTACTTTATTTCAAGATGAATATTTGGGTTTTGAAAAAGCATATGCATCAATTGGGAATGTTGAAAAAATATTTACTAAAGATGGAGAAGAATATTATAAACTTAGTATAGATTCGGATTATATTAAGGACATTGGGATTGATGGAACATTATATGGTGAGTTTAAAGTTCATCCACAAACTAAAGTAATTGGTCAATATGGGGTAAAATCTTTTACAGTAACCACAAAAATAAATCCAGGAACTCCACCTCCTAAACATGTTTATGCAATTGATTCTATAACTCAACAACAGTTGACTTTAGTAAAAGGAAATACATATAGATTTGATACATCAGATCTTTCCAATGATGGACATCCTTTTATATTTCAAACATTATCTGGAGGTTCTCTTTCTTCACTATATTATATTGTATCTAGTAATGGAGTTTCTGGTCAAGCAGGATCTTTTGTTGATTTAACTATTAATATAACTGCTCCAGATGAAACAATAAAATACAATTGCGCAAATCATAATGGAATGGGTGCAAATATTAAAATAACCACTGATTTTACTAATGGTCTTACAACTCTTAATGTTGATTCGACTATAGGATTTCCAAATAAAGGTGAACTATATGTTACATATAATGATCAAACACGAGGCACCATAGCATATGAGTCAAAGAATGTAAATCAATTTTTTGGATGCTCAAATATTACAGGAATAATTGAGGATTCTGCTAATATTGGTATTAGTACCTATGCAAGAGACTTTGACAATAAAATCAAAGTAAGAGTCACTTCTGTTATCAAAGACCTTAATTTAATTGATGATACATATTATCTTGAAAAAGGATATAATTCTCAAATTAAAACTCTGGGAGTTAACTCAGAAGATGTAGTTTCAAATAGTGTATTTTATAATATTTCAACTTCATATGATGTAGAATCAATTTCTTTAATTGATTCTACAGATAAAACTTATAAGATTAATACAAAATTGAATAATATTTTTAAAATAGGAGATATTTTAAAAATAATTAATAGTATGGGAGTTGAAAAAAATTCTACGGTAGTTGATGTTACTTCAAAAAAATCTCTTAATGTAAAGGGTCAGGGAGAATTATTACTTACAGATACTTATACAATAAAAAGAAATATTTTAAGACCAAATTCTTCAAAATTTCCCAATATTTCTATTTTTAATGCTGATGTTCAAAATGTATATAAAGAAGGAGATAAAACTATAATTGCATCATCATCTCTTCCATATTATGATACTCAACAATTAAATGTTTTGTCAAAGCAAATAGTTTTTTCTGGAACATTTGATTCAGACACTTTTAAGATTACTTCTACCACAGATCATGGATTTTATACTGGAGATGCAGTTTATTACACTCCAGAAAAAACTTTGATACAATCATTTGATACAAATGGAAATATTGTTGAAACTTTATCAACTGTCAGTGAATTGTTTTCTGAAGGAATATATTTTGTAAAAAGAATAGATTCTAATACTATTAAAATTGCTTTAAGTAGATCTGACATATACAACTCAAAATTTAAATCTGTTGATAGTCCAGTAACAGTAACTTCAAATAAATTTGAATATTATAAATTCAAATCAAAAACACTTAAGTCACAAAATCTTTTTAGAGAAATTTCTTCTCCTATTAATGATGGAGCAGAGTACCCAACACAACCGGGATTTACTGGAATTTTAATTAATGGAGTTGAAATATTAAATTACAAATCTCATGATGTTGTATATTATGGAAAATTAAATCGAATAGAAGTTACTGCCAGAGGCACAGATTATGACATAATTAATCCTCCAGTTTTATCAATTAATGATTTGACGGGTTCTGGTGCTACTGGATTTTGTGCAGTAAAGGGTTCTCTAAAACAAATAAGAATTGTTGATCCTGGATTTGATTATGTAGAAACTCCTGTTATTAAAATAACCGGAGGAAATGGTATAGGAGCTAAAGCTTATGCAGGAATGAAATTAATTGATCACCAAGTAACTTTTAATTCTGGAAATAAGTCAGAACAAGTATCTTTAAGTAATGATACTATTGGGTTTAGTACATATCATAAATTTAGAAATGCTGAAAAAGTAATCTATATTACTAATGGACAACAAGCAATAGGTATTGGTACTACACCAGGAACACTAACAAATAATTCATCATACTTTGTTTCAGCACAATCACCAACTCAAATTAAATTACATAATACCTTGGGTGATGCAATCTCAGGAATTAATACTATTAATTTAACCTCTCATGGAATTGGAAATCATCAATTTAGATCTTTCAATAAAAAATCTATTTTAGGATCAATTAATATAGAGAATTCTGGTTCTGGATATGAAAATAAAAAAAGAACAGTATTTAGTTCAATAACAGGCATTAATACATCAACCAATCAAATTAATATTTTAAATCACGAATTTGAATCAGGAGAAATTGTAAAATATATAAACTATTCTTCTGGTGGATCTGTAATTGGTGGATTAACTACTAGCACTGAGTATTATCTAACCAAAGTTGATAATAATAATTTTAAATTGTCAGAAATTGGAACTGGAACAACATTAAAAGATTTTTATTATAATACAAAACAGTTTATTAATTTAACTTCAATTGGAGTTGGAACTCATACTTTTAATTATCCTGAAATTTCTGTTGAAGTGATTGGTAATGTTGGTATTTCTTCAATTGGTTCTGATAATTTTAAATCTGTTGTTCAACCAATTTTTAGGGGAGAAATAACTTCAACACATCTGGAAAATAATGGGTCTAATTATGGATCATCAGAAATATTAAATTATGACAAACAACCATTAATTACTTTAAACAGTGGTTTTGGTGCTCAAGTTATTCCCATTATCGTAGATCAAAAAATTAAAGAAGTTTTAATAATTTCCTCGGGAAGTGGATACAATTCTCCTCCAAATTTAAAAATTAATGGAAGTGGTTTTGGTGCAGTATTAACTCCAATTATCCAAAATGGAGAATTAATTGAAGTAAAAGTAATTGAATCTGGTATTAGGTATTTGCCCAACGATACTTCAATAGATATTATTGCCACGGGATCTTTGGCACAATTTAATGCAAAAATTCAAACTTGGAATGTTAATCTTTATCAAAAAAATTTATCAATTGTTTCAAATGATGATGGAGTTATATCTGAAGGAATTGTTGAGGATTTTGAATTAGAGTATTCTCATCTCTATGCACCAAGAAAACTTAGAGAGATTATCTATGCCTCAGATTCTGATGGAAATACTTTATATGGAAGAAAAGATTTAAGAAAATTTGGAAATAAAGAGGTAGCATCAACTGATCACTCACCAATTATTGGATGGGCATATGATGGAAATCCAATTTATGGACCATATGGATATCTAACAAAACAAGGTGGAATAGTATCCCAATTGAAATCTGGATATAAACTTGATTTAAAATCAAATAGGCCACCAACTTCTATTTTTCCCACAGGATTCTTTATTGAAGATTATACTTATCAGGAAGTTTCTGATGAAACAGTATTGGATAAAAATAATGGAAGATTTTGTGTTACCCCAGAATATCCAAATGGAACTTATGCATATTTTGCAACTATTAGTAATTCTGTTGCAGATTCTTCTGGAACTTTTTCTGGATATAAATCACCGGTATTTCCATATCTAATTGGAAATACTTTTAAATCAAAACCAAATGAATTTAACTTTAAAAAAGCATCAAATCAAAGGGATTTTGATTTAAATCAAACAAGTTTTTCAAGAAATACTACCCCATATAATTTAATTGAAAGTGGTGCTTCATATTCATATTTAAAATTGCCAAATCTTTTAACACAAACTGCAAATATTAAATATGCTTCTCCGGGTTTTATAGAAAAAATAGATATAGTTTCTGGTGGTTCGGGATATAAAATTGGAGATAAATTGGTATTTGATAATAATGGTACTGGTGGATATAATGCATCTGCCGAAGTAGAAAGAATTTTTGGAAAATCTGTAAATTCAATAAGTGTAGCAACCACATCAATAGATAACGTTGAATTTTATCCTAGTTCTCCTCAAGGAAACTTCTTAGTATTTTCTGAAAATCCACACAATTTAACAAACACGGATTTAATTTCTGTTTCTGGGTTAAATACATCTTCATCTTTAATTGAAGGGTCGTATAGAATTGGAATATCCACAAATACATTTTCACTCACCGCTGGCGTTGGCACTACTGGAGCAACTGGAATTGTTACTTATTTTTCTATTGCAGGTAACTTAAACTTTTTTGATGGTACAATTCGTGAAAATGATGTTTTAGGAATTGGAACGGAACAAATCAAAGTATTGAATGTTGATGCAAGGGCATCGAGAATTAGAGTTAGACGTGCAATAAATGGAACTGTTGGATCTGCTCATAGTGTTGATAGTGTTTTATATGAAAGGTCTAGAAAATTTAAAATAAATGCAGGATTTAGTTCTCAATTTGATTATAAAGTTAATCGTGAAATTTATTTCAATCCAATTGATGCTGTTGGATTAGGAACAACTTCAGGAATTGGAATCGGTGTTACTATAATCTTCTCAAATCCTGGAACTGGAATTACTCAAATTTTTATTCCTACCAAATCAATTTATATTTCAAATCATCAATTAAATACTGGTGATGAATTAGTATATTCTACAAACAGTGGAACTCCAATCGGAGTTTCTACAAATGGAATATCTACTTCAATATCAATTTCAGATCAACAAACAGTTTTTGTTGCAAAAATATCAGATGATTTAATTGGTATTTCTACAATTCGTGTTGGTCTTGGCACCACTGGAACTTTTGTCGGGATTGCAAGCACCACTCGGGGAATAGGAACTTTATTTTTTACAAATGTAGGAACAGGAGATAATCATAGTTTTAAAACAACTTATGCTGGTTTATCTGGAAGTATTTCAAAAAATAATGTTACAGTATCCACCGCACAAACTCATGGACTTTTAAATAATGATATTGTTTTTGTTGATGTGAATCCATCTATATCAACTACATTTACTGTAAAATATAATGACTATAATAGAAAAGTATTAATAAACCCAAAAGATTTTGTCTCTGCTGGAATCAATACAATTACAAATACAATTACAATTTTAAATCATAACTTTAAACGTGGACAAAAGGTAATTCATAATGCAGTCACTCCTGCAAATGGACTTGAAAATAATAAAGAATATTTTATTTTTATCGTTGATGATAATAAAATTAAACTTACTAATACGTATCATGATTCTATTAGTGCAAAACCAGAAATTGTTGGTATTACTAGTGCTTCTAATGGAACATTATCTTTAGTTAATCCACCAATTCAAGTATATCAAAATTATTCCATTGTATTTGATTTATCAGATTCATCTCTATCATATACCCAACAGGGATCATCCTATCCTGCATTCGATTTTAAATTATTTAAAAATTCCAATTTCACAGAAAATTATGATAGCAATTCCGACAATCAAATATTTGAAGTAAAAAAAGTAGGAACTGTTGGAGTTACAAGTGATGCAAAAGTTACTTTGTCGGTCAATGAAAATACACCAAGAATTCTTTACTATAAGTTAATTCCAATTTATGATGGAGTAAGTCTTCCAGATAATAAAAAATTAATTAATGAGGATCTTGAAGTTATATCAAATAATCAAATTGAAGTTAAAAAAAGTCAATATAATGGAATATATGATATTGTAGTAGGATCCAGCACATCATTTACTTACAATCTTTCAAATGTTCCTGAAAAAAATTCATATACTTCAGGAATATCAAGTATAAAATATGAAACTAATTCATTAAATGCCTATGGACCTATTTCAAAAATTAAAATAACCAATAGAGGACAAAATTATTATTCAATTCCACAAATTTTAAATGTTGTAGGAATTTCTACATTGGGGGTTTCAACAACAGGAGTTGGAACTGAAGCAATATTAGAAGCTTCAGGCACTTCTATAGGTAAAATTAAATCTGTAAAAATTAATGATATCGGATTTGACTTTCCTTCAGATTTAACATTAAGACCAAGCGTAGGAATTCCACAAATTATAAAAATAGATGCTCTTTTATCTTTTGAATCTATTGGAATATCTTCATTTGGGAGAGGGTATATCACTCCACCAAAACTCATAGTTTTAGATGGAAAAACTAACAATATTGTTCCAGAAGTTGATTTAAAATTCAAGGTTGGTAGTAATAAAGTAGAAATTTTAGAAAATACTACTAGATTAAACAAAGTAAATCCAATAATTTTACCAATTCAAAATTCAAATGGAGTTGGAATTTCTTCTATTCAATACAACTCTAGTACAAAAGATGTGACTGTAGTTTTAGCAGTTGGTTTTAGCACAATAAATTCATTTCCATTTGCAGTAAATGACAAGGTTCTAATTGAAAATGTTAGTGTAGGAGTTGGTTCAACTGGAAAGGGATATAATTCAGAAAATTATAATTATCAACTTTTTACTCTTACCTCAGTTACTGAAAATCTTGGAGGTCTTGGTGGATCTGTAGTATACAATTTAAATGAATTTCTCATTGGATCAGAATTTCCAGGCACTTTTGATCCAACAAATTCTTCTGGTAAAATTATCGCACAAAAACATTTTCCAATTTTTGATATAACTTTAAAAAATAATAATTATTTTAAAGGAGAAATCGTAACATCAAAATCTGCTGCGGGAACGGTAGAGGATTGGGATCCAAAATCAAACCTTGTAAAGGTTATATCCAAAAAGAATTTTAAAGTTGGAGATACTATAACGGGATTATCTTCAAAAACTCAAGGAGTTATATCTACAATTAAAATATTTAATGCATTTTTTAATCTTGGTGCAACATCAAAAGTTGTAAGTGGGTGGCAATCCGATGCTGGAGTATTAAATAATAATATACAAAGAATTCAAGATAGTTTATATTATCAAAATTTTTCATATTCAATCAAATCTAGAGTAGATTTTGATACTTGGAATGATGTAGTAAGTTCTTTAAATCACACTGCGGGATTTAAAAAATTTGCAGATTATCAATTAGAAACTCCTGCTACTTTTGTGGAGATTAACAATAATTCATTAACAGTTAATTTACCTTCAGATTTAACTTCTATTGATGTTATACGTGATGTTACTAATGTTGTAAATCTAAACTGCGTCTTTGATTTTGATATAGTAAAAGAAAATTCACTTCAGATTGGATCTCAAATTTTTTCAGATGAAATAATATTCTCAAATAGAATTTTAACAGATTATCAAGAATCTGTTGGAAATAGAGTACTTTTAATTGATGATATTAGTCAACTATTCAATAGTAATCCACGACCAACTCCTTTTGTTGAAGTTCAAAGATTTAATTTAACAACCTCAAGAGTACAAAAATATATTACATGTGTAAAAGATAGAAGATTCCCCAATCAAAGGCAATTATCAATTGTTACAAACATTATTGATAATGAAAATCTAGTGTATGCTACTGAATATGCAACACTTGAAAGTTCTTATGATATGGGATTTTATGATGTTGGTTTTGATGGAACAGAAGGAATTCTTCTATTTTTCCCAACAAAATCTGCTATTAATGATTTTGATATATGCACACTTTCATATAATATTAGTGATAATATATCCGGAGTTGGTAGCACAAGTTTTGCAGACTTTGCTGATATTAATTCGTATTTTTCTGAGGTTGGTATTGGATCTACTACCACTATTATAGGAATTTCAAGTGCCTATAGTGGATTAAAAGTTTTAGTTTCAATTTCAGCGCCTCAGAATCGATATGAACTCGATGAATTAAGTATAATTCATGATGGAACTAATGTAGAACTTTTAGAATATGGACAATTATCAAATCATACAAAAATAAATGCATATTCAACCCCTGGACTTGGCACATATCATGCATATCTTTCCGGTTCTCAATTAAAACTTGATTTTATACCAAGAGTTGGAGTTGCAGCAACAGTTAATGCAATTCAAATAGGGTTTACAACTTCAACAGATGTTGGAGTTGGGACTTTCAATATGAAACATGCTTCATTAGAAGGTAGATCTACAAATATTCCAGCAACTCCAACTCCAACTCCGGTGGTTATTAGTTCATATTCTAATAATTATGGTGGCGCATACTTTATTGTTCAAATAACAGATACTACAAACAATATTCTCCAATTATCAGAAATTGTTGCTATTAACAATGACACTGTTATTGGAGACGATACTGTTTATATGAACGAGTATGCATATATTAATACTATTTCTAGCAATAACAGTTCTGGTCTTGGAACCATTGGGATTTCAAAAACTTCTACAACAATTGATTTGGTATTTACACCATTACCATCTATTAATATTAATGCAAAGGTTTACTTAAATGCATTGAGATTTGAAGACGATGATCGAGATATAATCAGTTTCTTAAATTCGTCTATTCAAACAACATATGCACTTTATGAAGGAACTGATGTTGATATTATACGTGCATTTAATTTAACTCACAAAAATAGTCCAATATTTGAAAGATATTTTGATGGAAGTGCTTCTACAATTGTTAACACTACCTCAAATACGATTTCTTTACCAAACCATTTCTTTGTAACTGGAGAACAAGTTAAATATTCTAATTCTAATAGTGTTGCTGGTATAGTAACAGCAAATTCAATTGGAATTGCAACAACTAGTTTTGTAGGTGTTGGTAGCACTGATAAACTTCCTAGAGATGTTTATATTGTAAAAATTGATATAAACAATGTTCAACTAGCAAGAAGTGCGGAAGATGCTCTTAAGTCTGTACCACTAGTTTTAGATATTACTAGTGTTGGAATTGGAACATTCCATAAATTTACCTCTATAAACCAAAATGCAAAAGTAGTTATTGCACTAGATAATCTCATTCAATCACCAGTAGTTTCTACTTCAACTACTGCAAAATTAGTAAACAGGATGTTTACAACTGATGAAACTATTTTTGTTGATAATACTACATCATTTTTTGGTGGAGATTTAATTAAAATTAACAATGAAATAATGAGAATTGATGGTGTTGGTATTGGAACTACCAACGCAATACAAGTTAGAAGATCCAGATTAGGGACAGAAATTGTAGGACATTCTACCGGTGCCCTAGTAACTAAAGTAACTGGTAATTATAATATAGTTGGCAACACTCTTAATTTTGCAGAAGCTCCTTTTGGAAAAACTCCATTCAGCAGTACAACAAATAGTCCTAATGAAAGAGATTGGGTTGGAATATCAACAGGATCATCATTCCAAGGAAGGTCATTTATGAGATCTGGAATTCAAAATTCAACGGACGAATCTTATCATAAAAATTACATTTATAGTGATATTTCCTCCGGATTCAATGGCACTGCTAAAGAATTCACATTAAAATCCAATGGCAGTGACGTTGATGGAATTCAAAATGAAAATGCAATTATTTTAATTAATGATATTTTCCAAGGTCCCGGATTAACAAATGATTACACTCTAACAGAATCTGTAGGAATTACGACAATTGCCTTTACTGGTGCAGCTACATCAGTTTCTTATGATATTAATAATGCTAGTATTCCCCGTGGAGGAATTATAGTTTCTGTTGGTTCTACAGAAGGATTTGGTTATCAACCTCTAGTTTCTGCGGGAGGAACTGCAACAGTTTCAGCTGCGGGTACTATTTCAGCAATTAGTATTGGTAATAGTGGATCTGGATATCGTTCTGGTGTTCAAGTTGTTAGGGTTGGTGTTGCACTTTCTTCAACTGATACTCCAACCATTGAATTTATTGGAACTGCTTCAGTAAGTAATGGTAGTGTTGTAAGTATTGCGATTACAAATCCAGGCACAGGATACACATCTACAAATCAACCATATGTTGTATTTGATGATCCACTGTCTTATTCAAATATTCCTCTTATTTACAGTTCAGGATCTTCAGGTGTTGGTACAGCAGCGAGAATTAATATTGTTGTTGGTCAAGGATCTAGTGTAATAGATTTTGAAATAATTAATACTGGATATGGATATGGGAATGAACAAATTTTAACTGTTCCAATTGGTGGTACAACTGGAATTCCAACAACAGGAGTAGGAGCATCATTTAGAGAATTTAAAATTAATATAGAAAAAACTTTTACTGATAAATTTGTTGGATGGTCAATTGGAGAACTTCAAGTTCTTGATTCCATAGATGATCAATTTGATGGAGAAAAGAGTTCTTTCCAAACAAAAACATCTAATAATTTAATTTCTATTCGTTCTTCTAAAGGATCAAATATTAATGTACAAGATACATTATTAGTGTTCCTCAATGATGTTTTACAAGTTCCCGGTAAAGGATATACTTTCCCAGGAGGGAGCATTATTACATTTACAGAACCACCTAAAGTAGGAGATACTTCAAAAATTCTTTTCTATCGTGGAAGTGGATCTGTTGACGTTTTAGATGTTGATGTTTTAGAAACTATTAAGGATGGTGATGAGTTAACAATTAATTATGACCCTTCTCTTGGACAATCCACAATACTTCAAGAAGAAGTAAGAACTGTTACTCGTATTAATTCTACAGATTCGGTTAGTACTAATCCATATTTTGGTCCAGGAAATGTTAGTGATAGAAGTCTTGAGAGGCCAGTAAAATGGTGTAGACAAACTGAAGATAAGATTATTAATCAGATAGTGATTGGAAAGAGTAGAATGCTTTATGAAGCGGCAATTACTCCAACATCATATTTAATTCAACCAGTTGGAGTTGGAAGCACTGTTCTTTATGTTGATAATGTAAGACCATTCTTTAATCCAATAAATGAAAGTAATATTAATGTAACATTCCAAAAATCAATTGTTATCATTTCTCAAGATAATAAAGTTGGAGCATCAGCAACTGCAGTGGTGTCCATCGCAGGAACTATTACTTCAATTGTAATTAGTGATGGTGGAGTTGGATATACAACCACTCCAACAGTGTCAATTTCTCAACCAATTGGGTTTGGAACAACAGCAGCACAAAACACTGCTAGTGCAATTGCAATCATATCTGGAGGAGTTGTAACAGGAATTTCAGTTACACTTGGAGGAGGTGGATACATATCCACCACTCCCCCACAAGTATTAATTCAGTCACCAAGTATGACCAAAGAAACCAATACTGTTACATCGTATGCAGGTGATTCTGGCATAATTGTTGGATTTGGAACCACTGCATCTGGCATCACATTTGATTTCTTTATTCCAACTAATTCATATTTAAGAGATACTTCTGTTGTTGGATCTGCACTTACAGTTAGTGGTATTGGAACTGGCGATTACTTCCTGATTTATGATTCAAATATTGGGTCTGCATCAACATCAATAACATCAAAGGACATTGATAATAATACTATTGGAATTGGAACAGATTTTGTTAATAATGTTTATCAAGTACAAAGTGTAAGCAATGTAAGTGTTGCAAATACTGCGATTGGAATTGCAACAGTTGGTACTGCAACAACTACTGTAAGAAGAGTTAATGCAATAGTTAGTGGTATATCAACAATTAGTGGATATTCTGGAGTAGGAATAGACACTACTACACTTAGTTTTGGTAACTTTAGTTGGGGAAAAATTGTATTATTAGGAAGATCAAAAGAAAATACTTACAATTTCTATGGAAATGATGGAGTGGGTGGAATTTCAACTTCTGGTGTTGTTAAAAGGACTCTTCCACTTAAATTTGAAAACTATATTATTACTTAAATAAATAGATAAAAAGTTATCATAAAATGGCAGCAATCATAACCGATCAAATTAGAATATTAAATGCAAAGAATTTTGTTGCAGGAGTAAGTTCTTCAACAAATTCTTACTATTCTTTTATTGGTCTACCAAATCCTATTGATATTCAAAGTGACTGGGACACTAATCCCCCATCACCTAGAGACAGTTTTGATGAAGAGAATAATTATTGGGATACTATGATTGCATTAAAAAAAATAAATGCAAGTGACATAAGACAAGTAGTTCAGAAACGTTTTTGGTCAACTGGTACAACTTTTGATATGTATCGTCACGACTATAGTAGATCAAATACTGCAAAGGTTTCTGGTGCAACTAATTTATATTCAGCATCATATTATGTTTTGAATAGTGATTATAAAGTTTATATTTGTTTACAGAACGGAACGGATCCTGATAATGAAAATGGAAGACCTTCATTGGATGAGCCATTATTCACTGATCTAGAACCAAGGTCAGCAGGAACTAGTGGTGATGGATATATTTGGAAATATCTTTATACAATTAAACCGACAGACATTATTAAATTTGAATCAGATAATTTTATGCCGGTTCCTATAAATTGGGAAACGAGCACTGAAAATGCAGCAGTTAGAGACAATGCAATTGATGGTTCTATAAAAATCATTACTATCACAAATAGAGGAGTTGCCGTAGGTCCTGCTAATACCACTTATACGAGAGTTCCTATTCTTGGTGACGGGTCTGGAGCAGAATGCACTGTTGTTGTTAATAACGATCAAAAAATTGAGTCAGTTACAATATCAAATCAAGGATCTGGATATACTTTTGGTACTGTTGATTTGGTTGCAGGAAATGTTCCTACAGGAACTACTCCACCAGCATTTAATGTGATTATAACCCCCAAAGGTGGCCACGGAAAAGATATTTATAGAGAACTTGGTGCATATAACGTTTTGATGTACTCTAGAATCGAAAACGACAATCAAAATCCAGATTTTATTACTGGCAATCAAATAGCAAGAGTTGGAATTGTTGAAAATCCAAACTCATTTGGTTCAACTCAAATTTTAACCACAGATAAGGCAAGTGCTGTTTATGCACTTAAGTTAACTGGTGTTGGGGCCAATAGTGCAACTTATGCTGCAGATTCATATATTACTCAAACAGTTTCTACAGGAACCACTGCTGTGGGGAGAGTTATTAGTTATGATCAAGTTACTAGTGTTTTGAAGTATTGGCAAGATAGGTCCAACTCAGGATTTTCTACAGTTGGACTTGCAGTAACTAATCCGACATATGGATTTGATCAAGTTGAATTTTCAAATACTTTTGGTGCTGGAGGATCTATTACAATTTTTGGCGGATCGGTAAACTTGGGAATTGATACCTCCTTTACGGGTATATCTACTGTGATAAATAATAGAACGTATTACCTTGGTCAATCTTTTACGAATGGTCTTGCAAATCCAGAAGTAAAAAAACACTCTGGAAATATTATCTATGTAGATAATAGACCATCAATTACAAGGTCATCAAATCAAAAAGAAGATATTAAAGTCATTTTGCAGTTTTAACAAATTATGTCTCAGCAAACTAATCTCAACGTAGCACCATATTTTGATGATTTTAATGCAAACAATGACTACCACAAAGTTCTCTTTAAGCCAGGGGTTCCTGTTCAGGCAAGAGAACTAACAACTCTCCAATCGATTCTTCAAAATCAAATTTCTAAGTTTGGACAACATTTTTTCAAAGAAGGTGCGAAAGTAATACCAGGAAATACTGGATATACACAATTATACACTTGTGTTCAACTTCAAAATACTTTTCTTGGAGTTCCTGTTGAAGCATATGCAGACCAACTTATTGGAACCAAAATTACAGGACAAACTTCTGGAGTAACTGCTATTGTAGATAGTGTGCTTTTTTCACAACAATCAGAAAAAGGAAATCTCACTCTTTATATTAATTATTTGGGATCTAGTACTCAAGATAATGCAACTCAAACATTTTTTGATGGAGAATCATTATCTTCAAATACAACACTTACTTCAGGTCTTTTAGGAAATACTTCTATCTCTGCAGGACAACCATTTGCAGTAACCATTGCAAATGATTCTACTGCAACGGGGTCTGCTTTTAATATTTCAGAAGGTGTTTACTTTATTCGTGGTCAATTTATAAATGTTAACACAGAAACTTTAATTTTAAGTCAATATACCAATAAACCAAGTTTTAGAGTTGGTTTATTTATAAATGAACAAATTATTAATTCAGATATTGATGAAACACTGAACGATAATTCGCAGGGATTTAATAACTATGCGGCACCAGGTGCAGATAGGTTAAAAATTTCAACATCATTAATAGCAAAAAGTTTGACTGATTATGATGATAATAATTTTATAGAATTGGGCACCATAGAGGAGGGTGTTTTAATATCTAAGAAAAACACTACAGCATATAATCTAATTGCAGATGAATTAGCAAGAAGAACTTATAATGAGTCTGGGGATTATTTTATAACTCCGTTTGATATTTCAATAAAAAATTCCTTAAATAATAATAAAGGAAATCAAGGTATTTTTAATTCTGGACAATTTACTCCCAGTGGATTATCTGCGTCTGATAATTTGGCTCTTTATCAAATATCTCCGGGCAAAGCAATTGTTAGGGGATATGAAGTAGAAACAATTAGTTCAACATTTTTAGATGTTGAAAAACCAAGAACAACTAAAACACTTGAAAGCCAATCAATTAATTATAATACTGGATCCACATTAATATTAAACAGAGTTTATGGAGCTCCTACGATTGGTATTGGAAATACTTATGTTTTAAGTTTAAGAGATCAGAGAGTTGGTAGTTCTCAAAATACTGCTCCAGGTAAAGAAATTGGTCTTGCTAGAGTGTATGATTTTAGATTGGAATCTGGATCATATAGTTCTAGTAATCCAAATTTAAACGAATGGAATATTTCACTGTATGATGTTCAAACTTTCACAGAAATTACTTTAAATGAACCCATCACACTAACAGTACCAACTTTTGTTAAAGGTGCAAATAGTGGAGCACAAGGATTCATTAGAGATGCAGTTTCTGTTGGAACTGCACTAACTGTTTATGACACTCAAGGCAATTTTTTAAGGAATGAATCATTTATTTTTGATGGAATTGCTAATGGAAGAGTAGCAACTGCAGTAACATCATATGGGATTTCTGATGTAAAGTCGGTTTACAGTCTAGTAGGAACTGCATCAACATTTTCGGCAGATTGTGTACAATCTTCAATACTTAATGTTGGAGTTGCTACAATTTCTGCACTTTCCGGTGTAAGTACTATTAGAAGTTTAAATAATTTATTTCCAGGAAACTTTGTTAAGATAAATGATTTAATTTCATATAATGATACTTCACTATCAAATCCAGTTTTTGCCCGAGTCGTAAGTGTAAATCCTACTACAATTACCGTCATTGGTGTTACTACTGTCGCGGGAATTGTTGAAGGAAAGTTACCAACCACAACCCTACAAGTTACAGATCTTAAATTATTAGCAACTACATTATCACCATCATCTGATAATACACTATACACAAGACTTCCAAAAAATAATATATCATCAGTTGATTTAACAAATTCTACTTTAAATATCAGAAAAACTTTTACTGTCAATATTGTATCAAATGAGTTATCGGTTCCGGTAAATGCAGGAGAGAATGAAACATTTTTATCTTTTGATGATGATAGATATTCATTAATTAGGTCTGATGGTTCTACAGAATTGTTGACCTCCGATAAATTTTCATTTATTAGTGGTGGTACACAACTCCAAATTTATAATTTGGGTTCCAATAATACTGGTGCGACACTAACAGCAACTTTAAGAAAAATCAAACCAAAAGCAAAATCAAAAAGAAAAAATAGAGTTAATAGTATTATAGTTGATAAATCAAAAAATGAAGGGGCAGGTATTGGTAGCACAACATTAAATAATGGACTGATATATGGAAATTATGCTTTCGGTACTAGAGTTGAAGATCAAAAAATTTCATTAAATACACCGGATATTATTGAACTTCATGGAATTTTTGAATCTGCAGACACATCAAATCCTTCTGCACCAAAGATGGTTCTTTCATCTATCAATGGACCATCAAACACCACATCTGATTTAATAATTGGAGAAGAAATTTTAAGTCAAAATGGAAGTACTATTGGTATTGTTGTTGAAAAATTAACCTCATCACAAATTGTCTTCATATACAAAAATGATAATACCTTTAATGAAGGTGAATCAGTAATTTTTAAAGAATCTAACATTCAAGCAATAATTACCACGTTAGATTCATCAAGTTTTAATATTTCGGCAAATTATACATTTGCAATTGGCCAAAAGGGTTCTTTTTACGATTATGGATTTGTTACCAGAAACCCAAAAGCAACTGCTCCAAGTAAAAAAATAATAATTTATTTTTCAAGTGGTTTTTATGATTCTGCCGATGATGGTGACATTACAACAGTAAATTCATATAGTACATTTGATTATGGTAGTGAGATTAAATTAATTAATGGAATATCAAATTCTGATATTATTGACATTAGACCAAGAGTTTCTTCTTATACAGTTTCTGAAAATGCAAGATCTCCCTTTGAATTTTTAGGAAGAACTTTTGATGCAGTAGGAAATTCTGCAACAAATATTCTTGCATCTGACGAATCAATTATAACAGATTTTTCATTCTACCTAGGAAGAATTGATAGAATTTATTTATCAAAAAGTGGACAATTTCAAGTTAAATATGGAACTCCAGCAGAAGATCCGGAAATGCCAGTTTCCGTTGATGATGCATTAGAAATTGCATCCATTACTCTTCCACCATACTTATATTCAACAACTGAAGCATCTATACGATTCTTAGAGCATAAAAGATATAGAATGGTTGATATTAAACAACTTGAAAATAGAATTAAAAATTTAGAATATTATACTACCCTATCTTTACTTGAAACAAATACTGCATCACTTTTTGTTCCCGATTCAGACGGATTGAATAGGTTTAAATCTGGATTTTTTGTAGATAACTTTACTTCAACATCAACACAAGAAACTGCTATTGAAATTAAAAATAGTATTGATATAGAGAATAAACAATTAAGACCAAAACACTACACAACTTCAGTTGATTTAATATTTGGTATGCCAGAGGTTTCCATTCTGGGTGGAGAGGATTTAGCATTTACTCCTATCGAAGGAACTAATATTAGAAAAACTGGTGATGTAGTTACTTTAGATTATACTGAAATTGTCTGGTTAAATCAACCATTTGCAACAAGGTCTGAAAATGTTACCCCATTTGTTATCGGTTTTTGGACCGGTATTTTGGAATTAGTTCCAGCATCCGATACCTGGGTAGATACAGTAAGAGTTGAGGCAAAAGTTATTGATGTTGAAGGAAATTATGCATCAACGATTAATGATTTGGGTGCTGACCCTCAAACAGGATTTGTACCTACTGTTTGGAACTCTTGGGTTAACAATTGGACAGGACAACAAACTATAAACTCAACTAAAAAGACTACCACTGTAACATCACCAAAGTGGGTTGGAGGTCCTCCTCATGGTGGTCCTGGCAGTCACAATTATGAAAATAGACGACTATTTGGAGATAAAGTAACAACTGTAAAAGAAGATAATTTTCAAGAAGTTATATCCACTGGTGTAAAAAATAGAACAGGGACAAGAACTATAGTTACAGAAAAATTTGATCGAATTTCTCAAGGCGATAGAACTTTAAGCAGAGATCTTATTCCCTTTATGAGATCTAGAAACATTCAATTTGTTAATAAAAATCTAAAACCCTCAACACAATTATATGCATTCTTTGATGGTGTTGATGTAACAAGATATTGTGTTCCAAAATTACTAGAAATCAATATGCTTTCTGGTGCATTTGAAGTTGGAGAAACTGTGAGTGGTACGATGCCCCAAATAGGGTTGGGTCCAAATGTATCCAATCAATTAATTTCATTTAGAGTTGCAGTAGCAAATCATAAAGAAGGTCCTTATAATCAACCAGATACTACATATACATTTAATCCATATAGTTCATCCGCTTTAACACCCACTACTACAAACAATGCTGGTGGGGGCACTGGGGGAACTTTTGAAACGGGACTTCAACTTACTGGACAGAGGTTGCCGGCAACATATTCTTCAACATCAACTGTTTTAAATGTTGATACTTTTTCACTAGCAAATGGACCTCAAGGGCAATTTAGTGGTTATGTACAATCTGGAATGACTTTAATTGGAAAATCAAGTGGTGCTAGAGCAACTATTACAAATGTTAGATTAATTTCTGATATTTCTTCATCACTAATAGGAAGTTTCTTTATTCCAAATCCAAATAGTGTGGTTCATCCCAGATTTTCAACAGGAACTAAAATACTTACATTTACAAATAATAGGAGAAATAATCAAAATGTAGCAACAACTGTTTCTGAAGAAGCATTCACAGCAAAAGGAACTTTGGAAACAGTTCAAGAAAATATTATTTCTGTTAGAAATGCTAGAATTGAGAATAAACAAGTGTTTCAAGAAGAACCAATTAGTAAAACAACTGGATCCCAACTTGTTGATAGTAAAACTACAACAACCACTCAAAGAGAGGTGATTGGTTGGTACGACCCAATAGCACAATCTTTCTTAGTTTTAGATGAAAATGGGATATTTTTGACTAGTTGTGATATTTTCTTTGAAACTAAAGATCCTGGAGATATTCCAGTTAGGATACAATTGAGAACAATGGTAAATGGATATCCAACTCAACATATTCTTCCTTTTTCTGAAGTCAGTTTAGATCCAGATCAAATTAATTTATCAAAAAATGGATCTGTTCCAACTCGGTTTAGATTTAAATCGCCAGTATATGTAGAGGGAGGAACTGAGTATGCTATATGTCTTGCATCGGTTTCTACAGAATATAGAGTTTTTGTTTCAAGAGTTGGTGAAAATGATTTGTTAACTCAAGCATTTATATCTAATCAACCATATCTTGGATCATTCTTTAAATCTCAAAATGCTTCAACTTGGGAAGCAAGTCAGTGGGAAGATCTTAAGTTTATTCTCTACAGAGCTGATTTTGTAGAATCTGGCACCGTGGACGTTTATAGTCCAGAACTTTCTAAGGGCAATAATCAGATTGCTAATTTGTTACCCGATTCTCTCAACTTTAATTCTAGAAGAGTTAAAATTAGTTTAGCATCTACTATTACTAATTTAAATGATCTCACTATTGGAAATACTATTTTACAAGTTGGTACAAATGCATCGGGAAATTTTGTGGGAAGTGCAGGATCTGCAACCGGTACATTAAATATCATTAATGCTGGTATTGGATACACTCCATCATCAGGCAGTCAAACGTTCACTGGACTTAGTTTGGAACCAATCACGGGCGCTGGTAGAGATGCAACTGCTAATATCACCATAAGCAATGGTGTTGCGGTTGGAGCAACTATTAATGCTGGAGGTAGTGGGTATCAAATCGGAGATGTTCTTGAAATTTCTAGTGGAGAATTAACTGTCGGAAGAAATATTCGATTGTCATTATCAAGTATTACTAATATTAATCAAATTGTAGTAGATAATGTTCAAGGTGATTTTATTACTGGAGTGGGTAAAACTATTCAGTTTGTAAATAATTTAGGTATTACAACATTCTTAAATGGCGGCACAGGTCTTGTACCTGCCGGCACAATAATTATTGAAACTGATGGAAGACACATTAATATAAATCATAAGAACCATGGAATGTATTTTAACGATAATTTAGTTGTGATTTCTGATGTCCAATCTGATATTAACCCAACAAAATTAAGTATTGGACTTGCAGCAGACTCTACTGGGTCAATATCAGTTGATGACTCTAGTGCATTTTCTACTTTTGAAAATGTTGGAGTTGGCACTACTAATCCAGGATATTTACTTATCGGGAATGAAGTTATTTCATATACCTCGGCATCTGGAGGAGTTATTGGTGGAACTATTATTAGAGGAATAAATCCAATAACTCACCCAATTGGAGCTCCTGTTTATAAGTATGAATTGAATGGAATTTCATTGAGAAGAATTAATAAGACTCATAATTTAAATGATGTAACTATTGATAATCCAATTACTTTTGATTCTTACAATATTAAAGTTGGATTATCTTCCGATGGTATTGATAGAAGTGTTGGAACTAGTTTTCCAGTTCTTTATACAAATCAAACAAAATCATCTGGTGGATTTAATACTAAAGCAACACAAAATATACCTTTTGAAATTATTACACCAAATATTCATAACGTAACTGTAACTGGCACTTCTTTAAGTGCTGAGGTAAACACAGTTACTGGATCTAGTATTAGCGGAAATGAACTTCCATTTACTGATGTTGGATTCGAACCCATTACAATCAATGCTCCAAATTACCTTGATAGTACAAGAATTATTGCATCTAAGGTAAATGAGGATAGTAAACTATCCATCATGCCCAAGAATAAGTCAATGAATATGAGATTGACTCTTGGAACAACTGATAGTAAGGTTTCTCCTGTGATAGATACTCAAAGAATAAGTGCAATATTTACTTCAAATAGAGTAAATAGTGTAATTGAGAATTACGCAACTGATGCAAGAGTAGATTCAGTTTTTGAAGATCCATCAGCATTTCAGTATATTTCAGGAGAAACTACACTAGAGACCCCTGCATCTTCTATTAAAATTATATTAGATGCACATATAAATCTTTATTCTGATATTCGTGCATTTTATGCAATTAGTGATAATCAAGGATCTGAACCAATATTTGTTCCGTTTCCTGGATACAATAATTTAAATTCTAGGGGTGAAATTATTAATTTTGAAGATAGTGATGGTAGTCAAGATAAACTTATTTCTACAACTAGTGCTTTGGGATTTATTCCACAAGAACTTGAATATAGAGAATATACTTTCACTGCAGATAAATTACCTGCATTTAGATCATATAGAATTAAACTTATTATGACATCAACCAATCAAGTTTACGTGCCTAGAGTTAGTAATTTAAGAGTAATCGCACTTGCTTAATATGGATTATATTAAAGTAAAAGGGCACGATCATTTAATTCGAGATCCCAAAACAAATTCTATTATTAATATCAACGTGTCTGAATATGAAGAGTACATTTCTAGGAGAGATTTTAAATTAAAAGAGAGTCAAAAGATACAAAATCTTGAATCTGATGTCACTAACATGAAAGAAGATTTGAATGAAATTAAATTTTTACTTAGGAGATTAATCAATGAATCCTGATGAAGTAACACTTGAAAATTTAAACAAAAATTTTGAATATGTAAAATTTAGTAATCAAATAGATACTATAAATGATGTTGAAGATCTTAAAAATCTTGCAAAATGTTATTTTAAGTTATATCTTAAGCAGCAAGAAGTTCTCTGCCAATTTCCAATACTTAAATCATAAATATTTCTAAAGGAAAACAATAAATGGCGCAACCATCAACTAGACAAGAACTTATAGATTATTGCAAAAGAAAACTGGGGGCGCCTGTACTTGAAATTAATGTTGCTGATGAACAAATTGATGACTTGGTTGATGATGCAATTCAATTCTTTCAGGAAAGGCACTACGATGGGGTTTATCCCGCCTTTTTTAAATATAAAGTAACAGCAGCAGACATTTCTCGTGGTAAAGCAGTAGTAGGATCTAGTAATGTTGTTGGAATTGCAACCACCACTGCAACAGCAAACATTGTTGGAACAGCAACAACTTTTTCATATACAGAAAATAGTAATTATATTCAACTTCCTCCCAATATTATTGGTGTAAATAAAATTTTTACCTTTGATGGAGCTAACACTACACGAGGTATGTTTAGTCTCAAATATCAATTATTTTTAAATGATATTTATTTTTTAGGAGCCACGGAACTTTTAAGTTTTGCAATGGTTAAAACATATTTGGAAGATTTAGATTTTCTTTTAAATACACAAAAACAAATTCGTTTTAATAAAAGACAAGACAGATTGTATTTGGATATTGATTGGGCAGTTGTTAATGAAAATGAGTATTTTGTTATTGATTGTTATTCAACATTAGACCCAAATGATTATGCTAGAATTTATAATGATTCTTTTATAAAACCATATTTAACCTCACTCATTAAACGTCAATGGGGACAAAATATGATGAAATTTACTGGAGTTAAACTTCCAGGTGGAGTTGAGTTAAATGGAAGACAAATGTATGATGATGCACAAAAAGAAATAGATGTTCTAATGGAAAAAATGTCCAATACTTATGAACTTCCACCATACGACCTTATAGGTTGAGATGAATATGAAAAAGTACTATTGCTATTTTTATATACGAGAAGACAGTACTCCCTATTATGTTGGTAAAGGATATAATTATGCTTAACCCATTTTTTCTTCAAGGATCTAAATCAGAACAAGGTCTAATTCAAGATCTTATAAACGAACAACTACGAATGTATGGAGTTGAAGTTTATTATCTTCCAAGAAAATATCTAACAGAAAAAACGATCATTAAAGAGGTCATTGAATCTGCATTTGATAATGCACATCCAATTGAAGCATATGTTGAAAACTTTGATGGGTATGGAAATAACACAACAATATTATCAAAATTTGGTATTCAAGCACTTAATGAGTTAACAATCATAATTTCAAAGGAAAGATTTGAAGAGTACATAGCACCACTGATTAAAAATCAATCAAACATCAAATTATCTTCAAGACCTAAAGAAGGAGATATAATTTATTTTCCATTAGGTGATAGATTGTTTGAGATTAAATTTGTTGAACATGAACAACCTTTCTACCAGCTTCAAAAAAATTATGTTTATACTTTAAAATGTGAATTGTTTAGATATGAAGATGAAGTTATTGATACTGGAATTTATTTTATTGATAATAATATTGGAGGAAGTAGTGGTGAGCAGGGATATGTAGAATCTGGAGTCATACAAAAACTGAATATGATAGGTGCTGGAGTAACTGCAACTGCCATTACCACAATCGTAAATGGTGGCATAAGATTCTTTACTGTTACAAACAGAGGTAGTGGATACACACATGCACCACGAGTTGCAATATCTTCAGCCCCCCCTGGAGGAGTGACTGGCATTGGTTCAGCAACATTAATTGGTGGTATTGTTGTTTGTACTGATAGTGCAGATCCTACAACAAAATCAGTACAATCAATAGAAGTTATTAATCCTGGATTTGGGTATACAATTTCCCCTAAAGTATTAATTTTTGGGGATGGATCTGGAGCAACTGCAACATCTACTATTGGTGATGGTATCGTTGGAATAATTACTATAACAAATAGTGGTGGTGGATATGTTGGCATTCCTACAATTACATTTACTGGTATTGCAACAGTATCTGCTGCTGCCACTGCTATAGTAAGTTCAGCAGGAACAATTACTCAAATTAGAATTACAAATGCTGGATTGGGATATACTGCACCACCAATTATTACTATTGCAAACCCACCACAAACTGTTGGTGTTGGAACTTTTGTCTTTAACGAAATTGTAACAGGTTCTACAAGTGGAACAACCGCAAGAGTTAAGTCTTGGAGTTCCGTAACTAATGTATTAGAAGTTTCAAAAGTATCAGGAGAATTTATTGCAGGAGAATCTATTGTAGGAACCACATCAAGTGCTTCCAGAAAACTAAGATCTATTGAAGTTTTTGCAGTTAAGGATGGATATTCTGATAATAAAACTATAGAGGATGAAGCAGATAGTATTATTGATTTTAGTAATATAAATCCATTCGGAATGCCATAGTATAAATATTAGTTATTACTTGGTTAACCGATAATATCGGAACTTAAAAAAATGTTTGAGTATTTCTATCACGAAATTTTAAGAAGAACAGTAGTTTCTTTTGGTTCTTTATTTAATGAGATTAGTATTAAACATACAGATAATTCTGGTAATGTAAAAAGTGTAATTAAAGTACCTCTTGCATATGGACCTACACAAAAATTTCTTGCAAGATTAGAACAATCTCCAGATTTAAATAAGCCTGTTCAAATTACATTACCAAGAATGTCATTTGAGTTTAATGGTTTAGCATATGATCCAACTCGCAAATCTACAACAACGCAAACTTTTATTGCAAAATCTGCAGTTGATGGAACTGAAACTAAAAAAGTTTATCTTCCAGTTCCATATAATATGCAATTTGAACTCAGCATTATGTCTAAATTGAATGATGATGCTCTTCAGATTATCGAACAAATACTTCCATTTTTTCAACCAGCATATTCAATGACAATTGAATTGGTTGATATTATAAACGAAAAAAGAGATATTCCTGTAGTTCTTGAAAATATTACGATGCAGGATGATTATGAAGGTAATTTTGCTACAAGAAGAGTTCTTACTTATACGTTAAGATTCACTGCGAAAACCTATCTTTTTGGTCCAGTTTCTTCCGCAACAAAAGATATTATCAAAAAGGCTACTATTGGATACATTACTGGTGGTACTACAGATTCTCCAACAAGAGAGATTATTTATTCAGCAGAACCAAGAGCAATCAAGAACTATACTGGTACAGTAGTAACAAATCTATCAAAGGACATTACTACAGAAGACACTTTAATTACAGTTAATAGTGTTGGATCTATTGTTGCCAATTCATATCTAGATATTGAAGGGGAAGAAGTATTTGTAAAACGAATATCTGGAAACGTTCTTACAGTTGAGAGAGGTAAAGATGGCACCTCAATTATTTCACATCTTTCTGGAGCAGAAGTTAAGTCAATCACTACAGCAGATAATGTTTTAATTGAGGAAGGTGATGATTTTGGATTTAGT
>Ga0194129_10002392_pt1 | contig 28381 bp, 25 predicted proteins | sample TA2KigCa35mmetaG_FD_150862 | JGI IMG/M metagenome (GOLD analysis project Ga0194129, IMG submission 150862) | Freshwater microbial communities from Lake Tanganyika, Tanzania - TA2015038 Kigoma Deep Cast 35m | ecosystem: Environmental > Aquatic > Freshwater > Lake | place: Tanzania: Lake...
CTCACCCTCACCCTCACCCTCACCCTCACCCTCACCCTCGCCCTCGCCCTCGCCCGCCAGGCCGCAGCCGGCGCCAGCGGTGCACACGAACAGGGCAAACGACGTCAAAAAGAGCAGGGAGCGCGAGCGGGTCATCGGGGCCTCCAGGGCAAATGGCAAGTGTTGCTTCTCACTTTTTACATTCAGCGACAAGGCCATCGCTGCGAGCGCGCCGCGACAGGCATCGGTCGGCTGACGGACCCACGATGTGCGCCGGCGAGGTCCCCGCGCTATTTCTATTCACCTCGACAAGGAGCTGTTCGATGACCAAGGCCCCCCTGCGCGGAATGTCCGTCCCCGACTTTGTCGCCCGTTACTCGTTCGGCACCTGGCGCCCGCAGAAGGGCTGGAAGCCGATGCACGTGACAAAGGCCGAGGGCGTCTACTTCTGGGAGGCGTCGGGCAAGCGCTTCCTCGACATGAGCGCGCAGCTGATGTGCAGCAACCTCGGCCACCAGAACGAGGTCGTCGTCGAGGCGATCTGCAGGCAGGCCCGCGAGCTGGCGTTCGTCGCGCCCGGTCACGCCACCACCATCCGCGCCCAGCTGACCGAAAAGCTGCTCGATATCGTGCCCGACGGCCTCGAGAAATTCTTCTACGCGACGTCGGGGACCGAGGCGAACGAGTGCGCGATCAAGATGGCGCGGCTGTTCACTGGCAAGCACAAGATCATCGCGCGCTACAACGGCTACCACGGGTCGACGGCGACGGCGATGTCGCTGACCGGCGACTACCGCCGCTGGTTCGCCGAGCCCATCCGCTCGACCATCGACGGCGTCCTGCACGCGCCCGAGTGCAACCCCTACCGCCCGGTCCCGTTCAGGAGCGCATCGGACGTCATCGACTACTACGACTACATGCTGAAGAACGAGGCGCACGTCGCGGCGATCATTGTCGAGCCGGTCGTCGGCACCAACGGCGTGCTCGTGCCGCCCGACGACTACTTCCCGCGGCTGCGCGCGCTGTGCGACCAGCACGGCGTGCTGCTGATCGCCGACGAGGTGATGAGCGGCTGGGGGCGCACCGGCAAATGGTTCGCGATCCAGCACTGGGGCGTCAGCCCCGACATCCTCGTCACCGCCAAGGGCGTGACCTCGGCGATGGCGCCGCTCGGCGTCGTTGCGACGACGCGCAAGGTCGCCGACTACTTCGAGGACGGCTGGTTCGCCCACGGGCACACCTACGAGAGCCACCCACTGACGCTCGCCCCCGCAGTGGCCGCCATCGACGAGTACCGGCGCCTGAACCTGATCGCGCGCTCGGCGCAGATGGAGCCGGTGTTCGCGGCGAAGCTCGGCGCGCTGAAGGACCGCCATCCGTCGGTGGGCGATGTGCGCGGCAAGGGCATGTTCTGGGCCCTCGAGCTGGTCAAGGACCGCGCGTCGAAGGAGCCGTTCGGCACCTTCAAGGACAAGTACGCGCGCAAGCCAATGGTCATCGATCAGGTCGTGGCGAAGCTCGCCGAGCACGGCGTGTCGATGATCGGCTGGATGAGCCATCTCGTGCTCGCGCCGCCGCTCATCCTCACCGAGGGGCAGCTCGACGACTGCGTCGCCGCGCTCGACGAGGCCCTGAAGATCACCGACGCGCTGGCCAAGGGCTGACGCCGCCGCCGTGGGGGACGTCGTCGTCGACGGGCTGGCCGCGCTGCCGCCGCTGGGCCTGCCGCTGCTCGTCGGTGCGGCGTTTGCCGCCGGCTTCGTCGACGCCATCGCCGGCGGCGGCGGCATCCTGACCGTCCCCGCCCTGCTCGCCGCCGGGCTGCCGCCGCACCTGGCGTTTGGCACCAACAAGGGCCAGGCGGTGTGGGGCACCGCGGCCGCCCTCGTGAAGTTCGCGCGCGCGGGGCTCGTCGACCGCAGCCGCGCCCGGCCCGCCTTCGTCGCCGGTATCGCCGGCTCGCTGGGCGGCGCGCAGCTCGTCCTGCTGTTGCCGCCGGCGACGCTGCGGCCGCTGGTGCTGGCGCTGCTCGTCGTCGTGGCCGTCTGGCTGGCGCTGCGGCGAAGCCCGGCGGCGGCGCCTGCGACGACGACGACGACGACGCGGCACCCGGTGCCCGTCGCCGTGGCCATCGCCGTCGTGGTGGGCGCCTACGACGGTTTCTTCGGGCCGGGCACCGGCACGTTCCTGATCGTCCTGCACGCGCGGCTCCTCGGCGACGCCCTCGACCGCGCGTCGGCCAACGCCAAGGTCGTGAACGCCGCCTCCAACCTCGCCGCGCTGGCACTGTTCGCCAGCCGCGGCGTCGTCGTGTGGTCGGTCGCACTGCCCATGGCGCTGGCGCAGGTGGCCGGCGGCACCGTCGGCTCCCACGTCGCCATCCGCGGCGGCGCCGCCGTCGTGCGGCGCGTCGTGCTCGCCGTCGTCGTCGCGCTGGTGCTGAAGCTCGCGCGCGACCTCGTGGTCGGCTGAACGTCCTCACCAGGCGGCGCGGCGCGCGCGCGACGCTGCGCGCCCGCCTTGCGTTGTCGGGGCACGCAGGCCACAAACGTTCCATGCGTTGCCTTGCCTTCGTCCTCGTCGTCGCCCTCGGTGTGTCGTCCTCGACGGCCATCGCCGCCGGCGGACCGCAGGAGTTCGGGCTCGAGTTGATGCCGTCGGCGCGCAAGATCGGACCGCAGCGCTACCAGAGCGACCGCAACTACGAGGCGACGCTGAAATTCTTCCGCGAGAAGTTCCGCGGCTCGAAGAACGTGCGCTGGATGCGCGAGGTCAGCGTCCCGGGCGTCAAGTACGTGCACCTCGAGAACGACAACCCGCAGTCGGGTTGGGATGGCATCAACATCGCCCTGCAGGGCGACGGCGCGGTGACCGTCTACGTGCTCCCGCGCAAGCAGCCCGCCCCGACCCCGGCAGCGCCATCGCCCACGGCCTCGTCGCCCGCCGCGCGCCCCTGAGGCCCGGTGCTCGCGCGCATCCCCGTCGTCGCGCTGTTCGTCGTCGGCGTCTTCGGCGCAGCCGCGGGGCTCGCCCTGCCCGCGGTGTCGGTGGCGGCCCTCGCCGTCGGGCTCGTCGTGCTGGTCGCCGGCGCCTGGGCGGCCAGGCCCGGCGGGCGCCCGGCGGCCGGGACGGCGGCCAAGACGGCAGCGGCGCCGGCCACCCGCGCCATCGCCGTCGTCGCCTTCGTCCTAGCGCTCGCCGCGCTGTCGGCCCTGGGCCACCGCGCCGCCGCCGCTGCGCGCGCCGCGCGCCTGCCGCCAGCCGACGAGATCGTCGTCGTCGAAGGCGTCGTCGAGGACGTCACCGCCGCCGATGAGGGCGCCCGCGTGCGGCTCTTCGCCCACGGGTGGCTCGGCGCCGGCGGCGACGGCCGCCCCCTCGGCGTGGTCGTCGATGTCGCGCTCACCGCTCCGGTCCCGGTGCTGCCCGGCGACCGCGTGCGTCTGCGAGGCCGGCTGAAGAAGCCGGCGAGAGCGCTGTCACCGGGCACCTTCGACCCCGGCGCCGCCGCCCTCTCCGACGGCGTCGATGCGCGGCTGACCGTCGTCGAGCCCGGCGACGTCGCGGTGCTCGCCCACAGCGAGGGCGCGTGGTGGGTCGAGGCGAAGGCCGCGCTGTCGCGGCGCCTGCAGGACCAGCTGCCGCCGCGCCTCGCCGGACTGCTGCTGGCGTTGCTGGTCGGCGACACGTCGCTGTTCGTGCCCGAGCAGTCCGAGGCCTACCGCCACGTCGGCGCCGGCCACCTGCTCGCTGTCAGCGGGCTGCAGGTCACGCTGCTCGCCTGCTTGCTGGCGCGGCTGGCTACGCTGTTGCTGCTGTTGACGCCGTGGGGCCGTCGGGGCCGCGGCGCCGCCGTCGCCGCCGGCGTGGCCCTGGCCGGCGTGTGGAGCTTCGTCCTGCTGTGCGGCGCGCCCCCATCGGCGGTGCGCGCGGCGATCATGGCGACCGCCGTCGTTGCCGCCGGCGTGCTTGGCCGGCGCGTGCTGCTCGGCGACGTCCTTGGGGCGGCCGGCCTGCTCACCGTCGTGGCGAGCCCGGCCTCGGTGCAGGACGCCGGGTTCCTGCTGTCGTACGCCGCAGTGCTCGGGCTGGTCGCCGCCACACCCGCCGATCGCTCCGACGAAGCCGGCCTGCTGATCGCGATCCGCGACGGCGTGGTCGCCTCGGTGGTCGCCGGCCTCGTCACGCTACCGCTGTCGGCGTGGCTCTTCGCGCAGGTGGCCCCCGCCGGACTCATCGCCAACATCGTGCTCGTCCCCGTCGCCAGCGCGCTGCAGCTGCCGGCCCTGCTCGGCGGCGCGCTCGGCGCCGTTGCCGATCTGCCGTGGCTGTCGTTCCTCGGCGCCCAGGCCGCGCTGCTGCTCGAGGCGCTGGTCTTCGGCCTCGCTGACCTGCTGCCCGGCGTCGCCGCCCTCGATGCGCCGCCGGCGGGCGCGGCGGCGGCGTTGACCCTCGCCGCCGCCGGCGCCGCCGCGCTGCTGCTCGCCCGCCAGCGCGCCGCCGCGCTGCTGGTCGTCGGCGGCGCGGCCGCCGTCGTCGTCCTCGCCGGTCACACCCCGCGCGGCCTGCGCGTGACCTTCCTGCCCGTGGGTCAGGGCGACGCCGCGGTGCTCGAGCTGCCCGATGGCCGGGTGTTCGTCGTCGACGGCGGCGGGCGCGTTCCCCTCGAACCCGGTCTCGACGCCGCCGGCCGCGCCGCGGTGCTCGCCGAGCCGGGGACGCGCGTGGTCGTGCCGTACCTGCGGCGCCGCGGCATCCGGCGCGTCGACGTCCTCGTGCTGTCGCACCCGCACCCCGACCACGCCGGCGGCCTGCACGCCGTCGTCGACGCGCTGCCGGTGGGCGAGCTGTGGTGGGCCGGCGACGTCGCCCAGGCTGGCGCGCTGGTGAAGCCGCTGGTCTGCGCGGTAGGCGCAGACCGCGTCCGCAGCACGCCGGCGCTCCTTGGCACCCACCGGTTCGGCGACGTCGTCGTGGACGTCCTCGGCCCCGCCCCCGCCGAGGCGACGGCGACGTACCCCGAGCTGCGCGCCAACGACAACTCGCTGGTGCTTCGCTTCTGCCTGGGTGCTACGTGCGTGCTGCTGCCTGGCGACGTCGAGCACTTCGGCGAGGAGCAGCTCCTGACCGGCGACGTCGACCGCCTTCGCGCCTGGGTCGTCAAGGCGCCGCACCATGGCTCGTCTACGTCCTCGACGCCGGCGTTCGTCGCCGCCACCCATGCGCGCCATGTCGTGCTGTGCACGGGCCGCGACAACCAGTTCGGCTTCCCCGCGCCGGCGGTGGTCGAGCGCTGGCGCGCGGCGGGCGCGCGCGCGTGGGACACCGCGCGCCACGGCGAGACCACCTTCTGGCTCGACGGCGTCGACGTGCACGTGCGCGCGTTCCGTGCCGACGCCGACGACGACGTGCGTTGACGAGCGGGCTTCGTCGCCGCAGCTTCTTCGCTGCAGCGTCATCGTCTGCTGCGCAGGAGCACGTCGTTGAGCCACCCGCCCGTCGACCCCGCGGCCCATGATCCCGCCGCCGCGACCGCCGATGCCACCGTCGTCGCCGTCGGCGCCGTCGTGCAGGGTGAGTTGCACGCCGAGGGCGCCGTGCGCGTGCTCGGGCGCGTGCAGGGTCGCGTGCGCTGCGGGGGCCTGTTGTGGGTCGCGCACGGCGGCGGCGTGCACGCCGACGTCGCGGCCCACGCCGCGGTGATCGCCGGCGAGGTCGTTGGTGACGTCGTGGCGGTGGAGCTGGTCGAGCTGCGCGGTGGCGGACGCGTGGCGGGTGACATCCGCGCCGCCCGTGTCGTGATCGCCGACGGCGCGACCCTGCGCGGCACAGTGACCCTGCGCCCGGCGGACGGCGCCGAGGGCGCGTCGTCGTCGTTGTCTTCTTACCCGGCGACCACTGCGACGTCGGCGTTCTCGACCCCGTCGACGCCGCGGCCGGCCTATCTGGCCGCCGACGGCGGACCGCCGCCCGCGCGTGGTCTCGCCGCGCACGGTGCCCGGCCGCGGGTCTTCCTGCGCCGCGCCGCCGACGGCGTGTGGCAGCGTCCGTCCTGAGACCTGTCGTCACCGGAGTCCTCGATGTACCAGCTGCCGCCTCATTGGGATGAACGCCGCGCCGCCCTGCTGTCGATGCTGCGGCGCCTGTCGTACGAAGAGCGCGAGGTGACGCTGTCGTCGGGGCAGAGGTCGCACTTCTATATCGACTGCAAGCAGACGATGCTGACCGGCGAGGGGCACGTCCTGCTCGGCGCCTGCTTCAGCGACCTCCTCGAGCGCGCCGAGGTCGCCCACCCCGATCGCAGCCAGCCCCGGCACGCCGCCGTCGGCGGCCTGACCATGGGCGCCGATCCACTGTCGTCGGCGACCGCGCTGTGGTCGACGCTGCACGGCCGCCCGTTGCACGCGATCTACGTCCGCAAGGAGGCCAAGGGACACGGCACCGGCGCGTTCCTCGAGGGGACGAAGTCGGTGCCCGTGGGCGCGCGGGTGGCGGTCGTCGAAGACGTCGTCACGACCGGCAACGCCAGCAAGACCGCCGTCGAGCGCCTCCGCGCCTACGGCTACGCAGTCGACACCGTGCTCGCCATCGTCGACCGGCAGGCCGGTGGTCGCGAGGCGCTCCACGCCCAGGGGCTGCACGTGCACGCGCTGTTCGACCTGCGCGACTTCCCGCGGCGGGGGAACGCGGCTTGACCGTCGTCCTCGACGACGTCCGCCGCGACGGTCGCCGCCGGTGTCCTGCCGGCGTCCTCGCGGCCGCGCTGGCCCTCGGAGCCGCCGCCGCGGGCTGCGCCCCGGTGCTGCCGCGCGGCATGCGGGCCGCAGGCGACGCGCTCCTGGCGCCGGCACCGACGACATCATGGGCCGAGGCGCGCGACGAGGCCACGCGCCGGGTCGAGGTCTACGACGTGCTCGACCGGCAGGCCGACCTGCGCGCGACGCTCCTGACCCCGCGCGTGCGCCGGGCGTTCCTCGCCGAGCGCGATCGCTTCCACGGCGCCTTCGCCGCCACGGCGCAGCGCGAGTGGCTCGGCATGGGCGACGCTGACGAGGGCGTCGACGCCCCGACGCGCCCCGGCCCCCCGGGCGACGGCGAGGTGCTCGTGTTCGTCGCGTTCTATGCGTCCGACGCGAAGACGCGGTCGCTGGCGACACGCACGTCGATCTGGGACGTCGCGCTGGTGCGAGGCGGGGTCCGCGTCGCGCCGACGAGCATCGAGGCGATCTCGCCTTCGCCGGCGGTGAGCGCCTTGTTTCCGTTCGTCGACCGCTTCGACGACTTGTACCTGCTGCGCTTCCCGTTGGTCGACGCGGCGTCGGGCACCGCGGTGCTCGGGGCGGGCGAGCTCGCGCTCGCGGTGCGCTCGGCCCGCGCCGACTGCGTCGTGCGCTGGTCGCTGGTGGACCGCTGAACACGAGGATGTCGTGACCGACCGTGCGGCGAGCCTGCGCAACCGGCTGAACAAGAACCTCGCGCGGCTGTCGTCCTGGCGACAGCGCGACGGGGTCACCTGCTTCCGCGCCTACGACCGCGACATCCCCGAGGTGCCGCTCGCCATCGATGTCTATGAGGGTGAAGACGGCCTGCGCCGCTTGCAGGTGGTGGCCTTTGCGCCGCGGCATGGCGGCGGCGCCGGCTTCGTCGCCGAGGTCGAGGCGCTCGCCCGCGTTGCGGGCGAGGCGCTCGGCGCCGACGCCGATCGGGTGTACGCGCAGGTCCGCGAGCGCGAGCGCGGCGGGTCGGTCGAGGCCGACGACGCCGCTGCGTCGGCGTCATCGTTCTTCGTGCGCGAGGGCGCGGGGCGCTTCTTGATTCGGATGGGGGCGCGGCGCGATCCCGGGCTGTTCCTCGATCACCGGACAACGCGCCGTCTGGTCGCTGAGGCTTGCGTCGGCCGCTCGTTGCTGAATCTTTTTGCCTACACCGGCTCGTTCAGCGTGCACGCCGCGCTCGCCGGCGCGCGACGCACTACCTCGGTGGACCTGTCGGCCAGCACCGTCCGCTGGGCCGCCGACAACCTTGCGGCCAACGGTCTGGCCCCGGGCGATCACCGGGTCGTCGCCGATGACGTCTTTGCGTTCCTCGAAGGCGAAGGCGACCGCTACGACGTGATCGTGCTCGACCCCCCGAGCGTCTCCCGCAGCCGTCGTGCGAGCCGGGATCTAGACGTGCAGCGCGACCACGCCCTTCTCCTGCGGCGCTGCGTGGCGCGGCTGCGGCCGGGGGGCGCGATCTGGTTCTCGACCAACCTGCGGACCTTCTCGCTGGCCCCGCTGCCGGCGTCGCTCGTGGTTGAAGAGGTCACCGCGACCACCGTTCCGCCAGACTTCCACGAGCGCCCGCACCGCTGCTTCCGCATCGTCCCGCGCGGCTGACAGCCGAACGTCGGCGTCGAGGTGGCGCACAGCACAGTCGCGGGATTACGCCGCGTCATCGGCTGCCTGGCCGGTGGTCGCCAAGGCGACCACCGCCGCGACCGTCGCTCCGGTCACCGTCGACGGCGTCAGGAACACGTGTCCGCGCGACCCGCGCGATGACGATCTTCCCGATTCGCGGGCGCGACTTCGTGCTCGTGCGGTGGCTCAGGCTCGGGCCAGCGATCACACGTGATCGCTGCGGCGATCACGAGCGATCGCCGCAGCGATCACGTGCGCGATCCCTCGAAACGCGCGCGTGAGCAGCGGAGCGCACAGAGCGAGACACTTCCGCCCGCAGGCGCGCGGCTCACGCAGCGTGCGCCGCGCGACGCACGCTGCGGTCCACGTTTCTCGTCGACGAATCAGCGTTCGCGCGCACGACGTTCGCGAGCACGAAGCGCGCACGCGCGCGCAGTGCGCGACGTTGTTTGCAGCAACGCGCGCTGCGTTTTCAAGAAAGTGCTGGCGCGCAAGGCTCATCAAGGACTAAAAAGGGAGTGAGCGCTGCGGTGCTCTTCTTGCGAGTGTCGATGAACCTTCTCATGTGCCACCTGCCAAACGATCGACCGGAAAGCGCGGCACACCATCCGTCAGTTCGTGTCAAGCGCGCGATCCACAAAATCGCTGCCGGCCGGTCCGCTCGGATGAAGAAGGGTCGGATGAACGCCACGACCGGCGCCTCCGGTCCCGGGGGCACTCTTCCACCGACGGACGTCTTGTCCGCGGGCTCACCTCTGCCGCCTGTCCGCAGACAGCCGGCTTCAACCTCTGCGGGCGTCGTCTTGATGTCCTCAGAACCTCCCGCACGGGCCTTCCGATGGCTGTCGGAGCGCGGCACCCGCCGCGCAAGGCCCGAGCGCGGACACCACCAGCCCCGGCGTCGCCTCGTCGACGTCGGTGGCTGAAACAAGGAGACAGAGACATGGCGACCAAGAAGAAGAAGGCTGCGAAGAAGGCGACGAAGAAGGCCGCGAAGAAGCCGGCCAAGAAGGCCGCGAAGAAGGCCGCGAAGAAGCCGGCCAAGAAGGCCGCGAAGAAGGCCACGAAGAAGCCGGCCAAGAAGGCCGCGAAGAAGCCGGCCAAGAAGGCCGCCTCGGCCGCTGCTCCGGCTCCGGTCTGAGCGCTCACGACAGGAGCCTTCTCCTGTCGGTCGAGGCCGGGTCTTCTGCCCTCTCGTCGTGCCATCACGCACGACGGCTGGAGCAGAAGACCCGGTCTTTATTTAGGATTCACAACACGCAATAGCGCCAGAGAAGCAACGCTCTTTATCCAAAATACTCAACGCTTCGCGCGTTCAAGGCATGAATCCGATCCTCCGCCCATCGCACCTTCGTGTACCTGTCTCACGAGCCGCAGCGGACGTTGAACTCGTGCGTCTCCCGCGACCGTTCGTCGCCGACGGCGAGGCTCTCGCTGAGCAGCCAGCGGTTCATGGCGTGCGCGAGGCGATGTTCGCCGCGAACGTTCCACAAGCGGACCGCGGCTTCGCAGATCGTCGACTTCGCGGTTTGCCAGGCGAGAGCGCGACCGTCGGCGCCCATCCGCGCGACGCCGTCGTAGAGCGCGCGCAGCCCCAGCCATTCGCGCAGCTCCAGTGACGGCGGCAGGTCACCGCTGTCGGCCTGCTCGAGGCGCAAGGCCAGCGCCGCGACGGCGATCTCGAGGGCATCGAGGCGGGCAGTACGCTCCCGCTCGATGGCCCGCACGAGTACGGCCGGCTGATCAACCAGCGAAAACCGTGAGAGGTCGAGGAGCGCGGCGAGCTCGGCCAAAGCGACGACGACGCCGTCGGCGAACCCGTCGGCGCCGCCGGCTATAGGCCCTGCCCCCACCGGCACACCCACGCCAAGGCCCGCCGTGCGACGCTGCTGCTCGAGGGAGTCGAGGGCTTCGGCCCATGCATGTCCAAGCTCCGTGAGGTGATCGGGCGTCAAGACACGGGCCGCCTTCGTGCTCCACACCTGCAGCGCCACCGCGCGCTGAAGGGTGGGAGCGGACAACGGCTCCGCCGGCGTCGGCGGCGCGGCCGAAGCCGGCGCAGCGGGCCTCGCGAGGGCCCGCGTCAGCAGCGCGCGGGTGCGTCGACGGCGCGGCGTCAGCAGCCACCGCAGACGCAGCGTCCACTCGTCGGTCGGCGCGGCTCGACCAGCCGGATCGAGCCGCGCAGCGCAGCGCGCGGCGAAGACGGCGAAGCGCGAGCCCTCCGGGGCAAGCTTGCGCAGCGCCGACCAGTCGCCGCGGGCGAGCAGGTGCTGCGCGCGCAGCTCGACCGCGACCCGCCGTGCGGCAGGAGGCACGACACGCCGGTCGAAGCAGGCGACGGCCTCAAGGGTCCGCGCGCTCAAACCCACGTCGCCGTCGTGATCGGCGAGCAGCGCCGCAGCGACCACACCCGCGCCGCCGAGCCGATCAAGCTGCTCGACCCGGGCCCGCGCCCGCGCGACGTCGTGGGCATCTCCGCTGTTGCGCGCCGCCAACACCGCCGCCAGCGCCGCCCCACCGTCGCGGTCGGCGCGCCACGTGTGAGCGGCGAGGTGTGCCAACGCCGCCGCCGCGCGCGGCCACCCGAGGGGGATGGCGAACAGCCGTGCCCACGGCCAGGGCAGGGCGACGACGAGGCCGCCGACGAGCACGGCGACCCGGGCGACGTCGACGTCCCCCCGCCACAGCCCGGCGAAGGCCAGCAGCCACGGGGGCAGGACGAACAGCCACGTCAGGACGAACAGCGGCGGCGGGTCACGGTACAGACGCGCGGCGCGCGCGCCCTTCGGCGGCGGGCTCGGGCGGCGCCGCGCCGCCTGAACGATCACCGCGGCGAGCACGAGGGCGACGAACGTCACCGGTCCCACCAGGTCATCCCGCGGGGGTCGAGCCCCGCGTCGTCGCGTTCGTATCGGTCGTCACCGGCGCCGTCATCACCGTTGCCGCCGTCGCCGCTGTCGACGGCCAGCGCCGCCCCCGCCGCGGCCCACGGCTCGAAGGTCGGTCGCTGCGCCGGATCGTTCAACGCCCGCATCGCCGCGCGGACGGCGTCGGGTGTCCGCAGCCGCCGCCCCAGCGGCGTTGCGTAGGTACGGGCGCTCGGCAGGTCGAGCTCGAGCATCGCCAGCCACTTGCGTCCCTGCCGCTCGACCTCGAGCGCCGTCGCCGTCACCGGCAACGCGAGCACGAAAAACGGGTTGTCACGCAGCGGATGCATCACGAGGAATGTAGCCCGCGACCCGTGAACTGTGCGGGCGGGGCCACGGAACGAACGCGCCCGATGCCGGCGTGCTAACGAGGTCGCGTGAGCGAAGTCCCCATCGCCAGGAAGAAGCCCGACCAGCGTGTGGGCCCGTTCCTCCTTGTCGACGAGCTGCCCGGGGGGGGGCTCGCGCGCATCTTCCGGGCGCGCTACGCGCCGCAGCCAGGTGAGCCGCTGCTGCCGTTGGCGGACGACGACATCGCCGTCTTGAAGGTGTTGCGCGACGGCGCCATGCGCGACCCGCGGCAGATGAACTCGTTCACCCGCGAAGCCGAGCTGCTGTCGATGGTCGATCACCCGTGCGTCGTGCGCGGGTTGACCCGCGGCGTGACCGCCGGGCGCATCTGGACCGCGCTTGAGTACGTCGAGGGCTGCGATCTCGGGCAGGTCCTGCGGGTCGCCCGCGCTGAGCAACTGCGGCTGCGACCGGAGGTCGCGCTCGTCGTGGCGCTGGACCTGCTCGCCGGAGTCGCCGCCGCGCAGTCGATCGTCGACCCGCGCGGCAGACCACTGGGCTTCATCCACCGCGACGTCAGCCCCCGCAACGTGATCGTCGACCAGCATGGCCAGACGCGCCTGACCGACTTCGGCTCGGCGCTGCTGTCGGTCCGCGAAGAGCCCGCGGGCGAGATCGTCGGCACGCCGGGCTACATGGCGCCCGAACAGGCCCGCGGCGAACAGCTGACCCAGGGTGTCGACGTCTACGCCGCGGGAATCCTGTTGTTTGAGCTGCTCACCAGCCGGCGCGCCTTCGAGCTCGAGCACCTGCCCGACTCCCGCGTCCTCGCCGTCCACGCCGACAGCGCCCGCGCGCCGTGGCCTGACGGCGTCGACGTGCCCCTGGATCTGCGCCAGCTCGTCGATCAGGCCACCGCCTTCGCCCCCGAGGATCGTCCCGCGGACGCCGCGAGCTTCTACGCGCTGGTCGAAGGCCTGTGCGCCGAGCCCGACGACGCGCGCGAGCGCCTCGCCCTGGTCGTGCGCGATATCGTCGCGACGGATCCCGACCGACTGCCCCCGCTGTTTGCCGCTTGATCGGCCGGGCCCCGTGCACCGTCGTCGTCCCCGATCCGATGGCTGTTGCCGGCGACGGGCCGCGGAATGTGCTCCTTTGCCCGGCGGTCTGTGCGCGGTGACTCGCTGCTGCACGGTCGCCCTCGCCTGCCTTTGGTTGGCCCTTGGCTTCGTGGCGCCGGCGACGCGCGCCGCGTCGGGAGCAGCCGACGACGCGCCGGTCCCCGACCGCAGCATCGGCTCGGTGCAGCGCTTCGTCGAGGCGATCGCCTCGGCGCTGCAACAGCGCGCCACGACCGAGGGCTTCCGCGGCGGCGTGCGCCTGACCCTGCAAGCGGCCCGCGGCGTCGACGCGGCGCGCGCGCGCGCCGCGCTGCTGCCGCGGCTCAAGAAGGCGCTGCGCGGCGGGCCGCTCGACGCGGGCGACGGGCCGCTGCGCGCGCGGCTCGCCGTCTCCGAAGAGGCAGGCACGGTCTGGGCGGTCGTCGCCGTCGAGGGGCCAGGCATCGAAGGCGCGACGACGGTGGTGGCCGAGACCACCGTCGACCGCGAGCTGCTCGCGGCCCTCGGCGTGGTCGGGCGGACGACGCAGGGGCGGTTCCTGCTCGAGCGCGCCGGGGCGCTCGCCGTGCAGCCGGGGTGCGCGCCGCTCGACGCAGCGCTTGTCGACGCCGACGGTGATCCCGCCCTGGAGCTCGCGGTGCTGTCGCGCTGCGGCGTCGAGGTCGTCCACCTCGACGACGCGCTGCACGCCGAGCGGGTCGCCGGTCCCTGGTCGCTGCCGCTGCGCCGCTGGCCGCGGGTGGTGCTCGGGTGGCTGGCGCCGGTGGGCACGCCGCCGCACCACCGCCTGTGGGTGGCGACGTCGGCGGGCCACGCGCTGGTCGTCGACGTGCGCAGCGGCTCGACGGCGCCCGCGCCCGCGGAGCTCGTGCCCTTGCGCGGCGTGACGACGCGCGAAGCGCCACTGGCGCTGCGCGCCCGCTTCGGCACGCCGGTGCTGTCGCTGCCGCTGCGCACCGCCGCCGGCGTCGACGTCGTCGTGCCAGGGCTGCCGGCACGGATGCGCGAGCTGGTCACGCTGCCCGGCAGCGACGTCTGGGTCTTCGTCGCCGAGGACGGCACGCTGGCCGCGCGCGGCTACGACGGCGACTTGCAGCCGCTGTGCCCCGAGCGCGTAGGCGATCGGGTCGTCGTCGTCGACCTGGATGGCGACGGCGAGCCCGAGCTCCTGACCAGCGCGGCGGTGTCGGCCGGCGAGCCCGATCAGCTCGTGCTGAGGCGCGCCGCCCCCGACGGGTCGTCATCGACGGTGCTGCTGAAGAGCCCCCTTGGGGGGGGCTCCATCGCCGCCATCGTCAGCGGCCACGCCGACTTTGACGCCCGCCCCGATGTCATCGTCATCGAGCAGGCGGACGACGGCGCCACCGCGACGCTGTGGCGCCTGAGGCACGCGCCGTGACCCGGGTCGTGCACCGCCGACGTCGAGGAGCCCCGCGAGGCCATGGCCTGCTCGGCGTGCTGCTGCTGGCCTTCTTGATCGCCGCGCCCGCGGTCGCGCGGCGGGCGCCCGCGCCCGGGGGCACCGCCGCGGTGGCGGTGCCCGCCGAGCTGGTCGCGGCGGTGACCGAGGCGCACCTGTTCGCGCCGCTGGTCGTTCCGGCCCGCGACGCCGCTGGCGAGCGACCAGCCCTGAGCGGCGCGCCGGGCTTTGCCTCGGCGGTGCTCGATCGCGTCGTCGGCGATGAGGGCGGAAGGCGCTGGCGACTGTCGTCGACGGCGCCGGTCTCCTGGGTGGCCACCAGCGTCGCGCGCTGCCTCGAGGGACGGTCGGCAGGCGCCTTCGCGGCGGCGGTCTTGCGCGCCCTCACCGTCGCTGCGCGCGTCGAGGCCGCCGGCGATGCCACGGTGGTCACCTTCGACCGCCCCGTGTTCGTGCTGCCGGCGTTGTTGACCTACTGCCCGCTCGTGGGGGCGCAGGGCGGGGCCACCGGTGCGTTCGCTCAAGCCACCCCGGGGCGGCTGTCGTGGCGGTCGGGCAGCTTCGATCCGCCCCCCCTGCTCGGGGCGCTCGAGGTCCGCGGCGACGCGCCTGTCAGCGACAAGGCCGACGTCGTCGCCATGGGCGCCGGCGACGACGGCGGCGCGACGCTGCTGGCACCGTGGAGCGATGTCGTCGTCCTCGTGCAGGGCCTCGCGGCGCGCGACGCCGACCCGTTTGGGCTCGCCGATCCGCGCAGCGGGCGGCGGGCCTTCGCGGCGGCGCTGCGCGCCGACCTGCTGGCGGCCGCCTGGGCCGGCGGCCGCGGCGGGCCCACCGACGCGCTGCTGCCGTCGGGCGTCGCCCCGGCGCGCCCCCTCCCTGTCGTCCTTGGCGCGGTCGACGACGCACGCGCACCGCTGACGCTGACGCCGGTGACGCCGGGCGCGCCGCGCCTACCGCTGTTCGTGCGCACCAGCGACCCGCTGACCGAGGGCGTCGCCGAGCGCCTCGCCGTCGTGCTGCGCGCCCGCGGGACGCTCCTCGGCCTCACGCGTGGCGAGCCCGCCGACGACGCCAGCGAGCTGCTCCGCTGGCGTCCGCCGACGCGCGACGCGGCCCTCGCCCTGCTGGCCTTCCTTGGCGAGCGACCGGGGCTGCTCCGCCACCCCGCCGTCGCCCGCGTCCTCGACGCCGCCGCGCTGCTCGGCGCCGACCCGGCGGCGCGCCTCGGCGCGGCCCTCGCGCTCGAGCGGGCGCTCCTCGACAGCCGGCTGGTCGTCCCCCTGCTCGTGGTCGACCGCTGGATCAGCGTCGACCCCGACCTGCGCGGCGTCGGCGTCCGCGACGACGGGATCCCGCTGCTGGACGGCGCGTGGTGGGGAGGCGGTCGATGACGGCCGACGACGAGCCCGCCGCTGCCGGTGGCACCGCGCCGACCGCCGCCGAAGTCGGCGCGGCGCCGGCCCCAACGACCACCACCGCGACCACCACCGCGACCAACAGGACGTCGACTGCGCCGGCGACGACGGTGGCGACGCCCGCGACGCCGCTGGCCACGGCGAGGGTGGGGACCTGGCTGCTCCACCTGCGCGGTCGCTTGATCCTCGCGCTGCTGGCGGCGGTGGTGGTGGCGGTCGGCGCGGGGACGGTGGCGCACCTTGTCGAGGTCTCGGCCCGCCTCGAGCGCGACCTCGCCGCCCAGGGCGGTCGGGTCACCGGCGCCATCCGCACCGATCTCGAGCAGACCGCGACGGCGCTCGACGAAGAGCTGGGGAGCGCCGCCGATCCGCGCGCCGGCGTCGCGCGCCTGCTGAGCAGCGGGCGCGTCGAGGATCGGTTCCTCGGCGCCCATGCGCGCCTGACGATGGGCCGCCTCGAGGTGCTGAAGATCCTGCAGCGCGACGGCACGATCCTGACGTCAGGGCACTGGCCAGCGAGCTTCGGTGCGCTCGACCCGCTGATCGCCGCGTACGTCGCCACCGGCGGTCGACTGCCGCGCATCGTCGACGAGGCGACGCCGCAGGGCTCGGCCCCCGCCCTGGAGCGATGGGCGGTGCTGCGCAGCGGCGGTCGCGAGGTGCTCGTGGTGGCCGGCCGCTTCCTCGATGGGTCGGCGCTCGAGCGGCTGCGCGCGCGGACCGGCGCCGACCTCCTGGCGCTGTGCCCCGCCGCGCCCCCGGCTCGCCGCGGCGCCGAAAGCCCCGAGTGCCTGTCCGTGCGCACGCCCGAGCTGCTGCCAGATCGGGCGTTTCGCGCCGACGACGACGCCTTCGCTGCCCGTCTGCGTCTGGACGTCTTCGACGTCGGCGGGTTCCGGCTGTTCATCGGGCTCGACCGGTCGGGCATCGACACCGTGCGGCGCGGCATCGTCGTGCGCGCGGTGGTGGTCGGCGTGCTCGCGGTCGTCTTCGCGGTGGTGCTCGGAGCCGCCCTCGCGGCGCGCATCGTTCGGCCCATCGAGTCGCTGGCCGACGCCGCCCGCGCGCTCGCCGGCGGCGACCTGTCGACGCGCGTCCCGCCGGGCCACGAGACCGGCGAGGTCCGCGAGCTCGTCGACGCGTTCAACCGGATGGCCGCCGATCTGGAGCAGGGGCAGCGCCGCCTGCTCCAGGCCGAGCGGGTCGCCGCCTGGCAGGAGATCGCCCGCGGCCTCGCCCACGAGCTGAAGAACCCGCTGACCCCGATCCTGTCGGCGATGACCGTCGTCCGCCGCGCCCGCGAGCTGCAGCGCGCCGACTTCGACGCCATCCTCACCGAGCAGTCCAAGGCCGTGGTCGAGGAGGTCATGCGGCTCAAGGAGCTCGCCGACGCCTTCGCCCGCTTCGCCCGCCTTCCCGAGCAGCGCCCCGAGCCGCTGCGCCTCGACGACCTCGTCGACCAGGTCCTGGCGCTGTACGTCCCCGCCGACCTCGTCGCCGTCGACCGCGGCTGGCCCACTGGCGACGCGCGCCTGCCCGAGGTCGTCGCCGACAAGAACCAGCTGCAGACGGCGCTGGCGAACCTCGTGAAGAACGCCGTCGAGGCGATGGAGACCCTCGAGCCCGGCGCCGCGCGCCTGCGCGCCGGCCTCGCCGTCGTCGCGAGCGCCGCGGGCGGCGTCGTCGAGCTGACCATCGACGACAGCGGGCCGGGGATCGCCCCCGAGGTCGCCGGGCGGCTGTTCACGCCGTACGTGACCACCAAGGGCTCGCGCGGCACGGGGCTCGGCCTCGCCCTCGTGCACCGGATCGTCGCTGAGCACGGCGGCAGCATCGAGGCCGGCCGCTCGCCGGTGTTGGCCGGCGCCCGCTTCGCCGTCCGGCTGCCCCTGCGTCCGCCGCCGACCCCGACGGAACAAGGATCAATGCCGTCGGCGCCGTCGGTGTCGACGACGCCATGACCCGTCTCAGGGGCAGTTGCCCGACGTGACCGTGTCGCCGGCGTCGGAGGTGTGGTCGCCGTCGGCAAAGTCGAGGGTGATCGCCTGACAGTAGGAGCCGCCGCAGTCGTCCTGGCGCCGCACGTGGGTGTGCGGCCCGGTGGACCAGCCGGCGCCGCCCGGCAGCGTGATGACGTCGCCGCGGGCCACGAGCTCGCCCACCTCGACGCGCGCCTCGTTCAGGTGCGCGTAGATGGTGTTCGTGCCGTCGCCGTGGTCGATGGTCACGGAGTTCGCGGTGTTGATGCAGTCGCGTCCGCCGTTGCTGTCGCAGGGGTCGCCGGGATCGACGTTGGTGCGCATGTGGCTGACGACGCCGGACTCCATCGCGAGCGGCGGCGCGTCGAGGGCCGCCCCGAAGTCGAAGGCGTAGGTCGAGCGGCCCGTGTGGCTGAGCGTGCTGTTGTTGCCCTGCGTGACCGACACGCGTCGGCCGCAGGCGAAGGGCAACAGGAACCCGTCGGTCGCCGTCGGCGCCTCGGCCGTCGTGCACTCGACGAACACCGCCGAGACAGAACCGGTCAGGTTGTCGCTGGCGATCTCGTACCAGGTGGGGTCGCCGTCGATGGGCTCGCCCTGCATGCGGTCGAGCACGTCGACGATGTCCAAGCTGGGCAGCGCGCCGCTGGGGGCCTGGCTGCGGTCGGGCGTGGCGCGCACGTTCAGCAGGTCGGTGCCGATGTCGATGACCTGCCCCCTTCGCCCTCGCCTTCGCCCTCCCCGGCGTCGTGGTCCTCGTCGAGCGCGACGGGCTCGACGAGGTCGTTGGCCCACACGATGGCGGCGGTCACGAGGCCGAGCAAGGCGGCATGGCGGTGCTTCGTGGTCGGGTGATGCGTCCCACTCACGCCGCGGACGTCGGACAATCGCCCGGGCCCTGGGTCAGCGTGACCGGCGCAGCAGCGCGCGCAGCTCGTCAGCCAGCCGCCACGCGACGTCGTCCTTGGACAAGAGCGGCAGCCACTCCGAGGGTCCAAGCGCAGGATCGCGGGCCAGAAAGACGCGGTTGGTGTCGACGTCGAAGCCGGCGTCAGCGTCGGCGCCGGAGACGTCGTTGCCGACCACCAGCGCGCAGGCCTTGCGCGCGCGCTTCTCGGCGGCAGCCTCTTCGACGCGCTCGGTCTCGGCGGCGAACCCGACGAGCAGCGGCCGCACCGGGCGCGCGCCGAGCGTGGCGAGGATGTCGGTGGTGCGCACCAGCTCGAGCGCGGTGGGGGCCACGGCCTTCTTGATCTTGCTCGGCGCCACGCGCGCCGGCGTGTAGTCGGCGACGGCGGCGGCGAGCACGGCGACGTCGCAGCCGGCGTCGACGGCGGCGAAGGTCGCCCCGGCCATCTCGGCGGCCGAGCGCACGGCGACGGTGACGAGGCCCGGCGTCTTGCTCGGTGGCTGGCGCAGGGGGCCGTGCACCAGCGTCACCCGCGCGCCGCGCAGCGCCATCGCCCGCGCCACCGCCACGCCCATGCGCCCCGAGCTGCGGTTGGTGATGCTGCGCACCGGGTCGATGGCCTCGACGGTGGGACCGGCGGTGACGACGGCACGGATGCCCGACAGGTCTTTTTCGACGGCGCAGGCGACGACGGCCTCGACGATGTCTTCGAGCGGCGCGAGCCGGCCGCTGCCGGTGCGGCCCGAGGCGAGCGGCCCCTCGACGGGGCCCACGAAGACAACGCCGCGCGACTGCAGCTGCGCGACGTTGGCCTGCGTCGCCGGGTGCAGCCACATGTGCGTCTCCATCGCCGGCGCCACGACGACGGGGCCGGCAAAACTGAGCAGGAGCGAAAGGATCGCCTCGTCGGCGAACCCGGCGGCCATCTTCGCAAGGATGTCCGCCGACGCCGGCGCCACAACGACGACGCTGGCGCGGTAGGCCTCTTCGACGTGGGGGATGCGCCCCTGATCGAGGTCGAGCGCGCTGGTGAGGCACGGTGTGCCGGACAGCGCCTCGAGCAGCAGCGGCGTGACGAAGGCCTGCGCCGCGCGCGTCGGCGCCGCACGCACCGTCGCCCCGAGCCCGCGCAGGTCCCGCACCAGATCGCAGGCGCGATAACAGGCCACCGAGCCGGAGACGCCAACGATGACGTGACAGCCACCCAGCCAGCCCTGACTTTGCATGGCGCGACAGTACCGCCATGCTGCGCGCGCGATGGAGTTTTCTGCCGACGACGTCACCCGCACGCTGCACCGGCTCTTCATCGGCGACCGCGGTGCGGCGCTGCGCAAGGAGGACCGTCAGAAGGTCGCCGAGCTGGTGCCGCTGCTCGCCGAGGTCCGCCGCGCCGTCGGCAACCGGCGGCGCGGCACCCTCGTCGACCTGTGCGCCGGCAAGAGCGCCCTTGGCCTGTGCGCCGCCGCGCTGGTCCTGCCGCGCGACGCCCGCGGCGGCTGCGGCTGGCGGATCGTCATCGTCGAGCGCGATCCCGGCCGCGCGGCGGCGGCGCGGGCCGCCGCCGGGCTGGTGCCCGACGTCGATGTGGACGTGGTGGAAGGCGACGTGGCGACGCATGCCCTGCCCGCGGCCACGCGGGACGCGCCGGTGGTGGTGGTCGCGCTGCACGCCTGCGGCGCCGCCAGCGACGTGATCGTCGACCGCTGCGTCGCCACCCCGCCGTCGACGCTGCTGCTCGTGCCTTGCTGCTACGGCGCCCACCCGGCGTCGACCGGCGGCTCCCACCCGATCCCCGGGCAGCGGGCCGCGAGCGCCTTCGTCGACGTGCTGCCGCGCCACGGCCTGGTGGGGCGCCGCCTCGCCCAGGCCATCGTCGACGCCGAGCGCACGCTGCGGCTCGAGGCCGGCGGCTTCGCCATCGACGTCGTCGAGTTTGTCGCGGCGACGGTCACGCCGCACAACCTCTTGTGGCGGGCGCGCCGCGTCGACGAGCCGCCTCGGCGGGCGCGGGCCGCCGCCGCCTACGCGCGGCTGGTCGCGTCACCGGGGCAGCTGCGCTGATGCGCGGGCCGGTCGGCGCGGGGCTTCATTCGCCGCCGACGGCGAGCGCGGCCAGCGCGCCGCCGACCACGACCGCGAGCCCGCCGCCGACGGCGGCCCCGGCCAGCGCCCGCCCGAGCTGCAAGCGGTGGCCGCGGGTCGCGTAGTCCTCGGGTGCCCCGAGCTGCTCGTCGACGACGAGCGCGCCGATGGCGCCGGCGGCGCCGACGACGACACCCACCGCCGCGGTGACGCCGCCGGCGAGCAGCAGCGGCGACGGCCCCCGCCGCGCGACCGGAGTCGTCGCCGCCTCGACGGCGGTGGGCGTCGCTGCGGCAGCGACCACGGCGGGCGTGGGGTCCTCGACAGCGACGACGGGGTCGACCAGCGGCGCCGCCAGCGCATCGACGACGAGGGCGCGCAGGTCAGCCTCGGCGGGGGCCGCGGCCACGGCGCGCATCGCCGACGCGCTGTGGCTGTCGCGGTCGACGACCAGCAGCCGCACCGTGGTGGTGGCGCCGTCGATGCGCACGATGGGCACGATCACCCGCTCGACATCGACGAGGACCGCGACCTTGCCTAGGCAGCGGGCGTCGTCGACGTCGCAGGCGATGCCCATCTCACGCACCGCGGCGAGGTTCTCGGTGGTCTGGTCCTTGCCGAGCAGACGAAGGTCGGACCGGGCGGCCAGCAGGCGGCGCAGCAGCACGTCGATGCGGGTCATCCGGGGCACCGCCTCCAGGCCGACGCGCTCGGCGGCGACGGGCAGCAGCGCCACCGGGGTTGCCTCGCTCGCCGCCGCCGGGGCCGCGACGATGAGCAGGAGGACAGCGGGGCCCAAAGCAGGCATCGGGGACACAGGAAACCATTATACTGACAGCCCTACTCGAGATGAGCCGCCTGACCCCGTCCCCGTCGAGCTCGCCGCAGGGATCCCCCCAGGCCCTACCGGCACGGTTCGGCCCGTACCTGCTGCTGCACCGCATCGCGCGGGGAGGCATGGGAGACGTGTTCCTCGCGAAGACCGGCGGCAGCATGGGCATCGAGAAGCACTGCGTGGTCAAGACCCTGCAGGACAGCTTCCTCGAAGACGAGCATTACGTCGCGCGCTTCATCGAGGAGGCGCGGCTGGTGGTGCAGCTGTCGCACCGCAACATCTGCCAGGTGTTCGACGTGGGGCGCGTCGGCCACGCCTACTACCTGGCGATGGAGCTCGTGCTCGGCCGTGACGTGCGATCCCTGCAGATGGCCCTGTTCGAGCGGCAGGTGCCACTGCCCGAGGCGGTGGCGCTGCACGTCGCCGGCGAGCTCCTCGACGCCCTCGACTACGCGCACCGCCACTGCGACCCGACGACGGGGCAGCCGCTGCACATCGTCCACCGCGACGTCTCGCCGCAAAACGTGCTCATCAACTTCGAGGGCGAGGTGAAGCTCATCGACTTCGGTCTGGCCGAGCGCGGCCGGGCGCTCACCAGCGATGCCGTGTCGGCGGGCGAGCACACGGTGCTCGGCAAGATCGCCTACATGGCCCCCGAGCACGCCCGCGGCGAAGTCGTCGACGCCCGCGCCGACCAGTTCGCCATCGGCGTGATGCTTTACGAGCTGTTGACGGCCGAGCGCTACTACACCGGGCGCTCGGCCGAGCAGGTGTGGACCGTCGTCGGCACCGGGCGCCACGAGCCACCGCGGCTGGCGCAGCTGGAGCCGACGCTGCAGGCGATCCTCCGGCGCGCGCTCGACCCCGACAAGCGGCGGCGGTTCGGCACCTGCGGCGAGCTCCGCGACGAGCTGCTCGAGTTCGCCCGCACCCGCGAGGCCCACGCCGGCGGACGCACGCTGCGCCAGCTCATGAACGAGCTGTTCGCCGGCGACCTGCAGGCGACCCGCGAGCTGCTGCAGCGCGCCGCGCGTCGCTCGCCGGCCACGTTGACATCCGCGCCCCCCGAGGGGGCGGGCGGGCGCGTCATCCAGTCGTTCGCGACCCTCGCCGACACGACGCTCGTCCCCGACCCCACCGAGGTGATCCCGCGCACCGCGTTGGTGCTCGCCGAGGCCCCCGGCCGGCGGGCGCGCACGCTGCTGCTGGCGTCGGTGGCGACGGCGGCGCTCCTGTCGCTCGTGCTCGCCGTGGCCTACGTCGCATTGCAGCCGGCGGCGCCACCGCCGCGGGCGGCGGCGCCACCGCCGCCGACGCCAACCACGGCGCCCCCGACGCCGTCGATGGCGCCAACGGACAACGCCCTCTCCGCCCTACCACCGGCGCCGAAGGCCGCGGCCACGACGAAGCCGGCCGGCGCCGGCGCCGACGCAAGACCCCGGCGCGATCCGCCGACGCCCGCCCCCCCGCCGACGATGACCGTCGCCCGCAAGATGGCGGCGCTGAAGCAGTGCGACGCGGGGTGTGCCCCGGAGCTGAGGAGGTGGGAGGGCCGGCTCGGCGAGCACCCCGACATCATGGCGTTCAAGGTGGCGTTGGATGCCTGCTTCCGGGCCTGCTCGGACCCTTGACCGCCGTTTCTCTGGCCGGGCCATCCGCCCCTCCTGCAGTGCCCCTCAGGGCGCGAGGGCGAGCTCCAGCGCCTCGTCCAACGAGGCGACGCGCAGCAGCGTCAGCCCGCGCGGCGGGGTCGTCGTCGCCGTGCCCGCCACCGGCACCAGGGCGCGCGTGAAGCCGAGGCGCGCGGCCTCCTCGAGGCGGGAGTCGACGCGGGCGACGCCGCGCACCTCGCCGGCGAGGCCGAGCTCGCCGAAGCAGACGAGGTCGGCGTCGACGGCGCGGCCGCGCACCGAGCTGGCCATGGCGAGGGCGACGCCCAGATCGGCGGCGGGCTCGTCGAGGGAGGCGCCGCCGGCGACGTTCACGAACAGGTCCATGCCGAGCATCGAGATGCCGGCGCGACGCTCGAGCACCGCGGCGAGCAGCGCCACGCGGTTGCCGTCGATGCCCGTGGTCGTGCGGCGCGGATTCCCGAAGGCGGTCTGCACCGCGAGGGCCTGAATCTCGACGAGCAGCGCGCGGGTGCCCTCGAGGGTCGCCGCCACCACCGAGCCCGGCCGGCCGCGCGGCCGCTCAGCGAGGAACAGCGCCGACGGGTTGTCGACGGGAACGAGGCCCTGCCCCTGCATCTCGAAGACCGCCAGCTCGCTGGTGCTGCCGAAGCGGTTCTTGGTCGCGCGCAGCACGCGGTGGGGGCCGCCGCGGCTGGCCTCGAACGACAAGACGGCGTCGACCATGTGCTCGAGCGTGCGGGGCCCGGCCAGCGCGCCCTCCTTGGTTACGTGCCCGACGAGCAGCGTCGTGATCCCCTGCCGCTTGGCCAGCTGCATCGCCCGCGACGTCACTTCGCGCACCTGGGTCACCGTGCCCGGCGCGCCGTCGAGTTCGGGGGCGTAGACGGTCTGCACCGAGTCGATGATCAACGCCGTCGGCTGCACGCGCTCGATCTCGGCGCCCACGGCGGCCATGTCGGTCTCGGCCAGCAGGTACAGCTCGTCGTGCAGCGCGCCGAGGCGCTCGGCCCGCAGGCGCGTCTGCGCCGTCGACTCCTCCGCCGACACGTACAGCGTGCGCGCCCCCGACGACGCGAGCCGGCGGGCCACCTCGAGCAGCAGCGTCGACTTGCCGACCCCGGGCTCGCCGCCAATGAGCACGAGGCTGCCGGGGACGAGCCCGCCGCCGAGCACGCGATCGAGCTCGCCGAGCCCCAGCCTTCGACGCGGCACCTCGGAGACGTCGACCTCGGTGATCTTCACCGCCCGGCCCGCCGGCCGCGTCGCCCCGGTCTTGCCGGCCCGCGGGGCCGCCGCCGCTCGCTCCTCGACGAAGCTCGACCAGGCGCCGCACGACGGGCAGCGGCCGAGCCACTTGCGCTCGGCGTGACCGCAGGTCTGGCAGACGTACCGCGACTCGACCTTCGCCATCGACGACCTCCCCGGTGTCGCCCGGAGCGGCGACGTGTGCGCGCCACGGACCATAGCGGCGCCGTTGCCGCAACGGCCCCTCGATGGGCTACAAACGGGCTCGTGACCCAGTCGACGACGGATCGAGCCCCGCAGCACGAAGCCCCTTTGCGCGAGGCTCCGTGGAGCGATGCTCCGGCGCGCGAAGCTCTGTCGCGCGATGCTCCGTTGCGCGACGCGCCCACGTCGTCGCTGCTGATCGTCGGCCTCGGCCTCGTCGGCGGGTCGGTGGCGCGGGCGGCGCGGCAGGCCTGGCCCGAGCTGCGCATCGCCGGCGCCGACCGTAGCGCCATCGGTGGTCCGGCCGTGGACGACGGCTACGTCGACAGGTTCGTCGCCCTTGACGAGGTGGACGCGGTCGCTGCCGCCATCTCCGCCGCCGGCCTGGTCGTGATCACGCTGCCGGTGCTTGGCACCATCGCCTTCGTCGAGCAGCACGCCGATGCGCTGCGCGCGGTGGTGGCCACCGACACCGCGGCGAGCAAGCGCGACGTCACCGCCTGCGCGTCGCGCCTCGGCCTGCCGCTGTTCGTCGGCGGTCACCCGCTGTTCCCGCGGGCCCACGGCGGCCTCGCCTCGGCTGACGCGCGGCTCGTCGACGGCGCGCGCTGGTTCCTGTGCCCCGACGACGCCCCCGGCGCGGCCGCCGTCGACCCGCACGCCTTCACCCGCGTGCGCGCGTTCCTGGCCGGGGTCGGCGCCGTGCCCGTCGAGCTGGGCGCCAGCGAGCACGACCGCGACGTCGCCCTGACCAGCCACGTGCCCCACCTGCTGGCCAACGTGCTCGCCGAGGCGGTGCTCGAGGCCGGTGCCGTCGATGCGGCGGGCGCATCGCTGCGCAGCATCCTTGGCGTGGCCGGCGCCCCCTTCGAAGTCTGGGGCGACACCGTGCAGTCCAACCGCGCGGCCATCGCGGTGGCCCTGCAGGACGTCATCAGCCGCCTGCGGGCGCTGTCCGAGCAGCTCGACGACCGCGAACGGGTCCGCGAGCTGTTCGCCAGCGGCCGCGCTCTGCGGGAGCGCCTGCATGGTTGAGCCCGCGCCCCCCGACCACGACGCCGACGCCCATGACGAGGACGAACACGACGACGGTCACGGCGACGCCGGCGACGACGGCGCCGCCGATGGCAGCCCGGGCGCGTGGCACGCGCGCATGCCGAAGGTGTTGCCGACGCTGCTGCCCGGCGCGCCGTCGTGGCCGGCGGTCTTCGGGCGACGAGCGCCGCTCGAGGTCGAGCTCGGCTTCGGGCGCCCGCACTTCCTGCTCGAGCGCTCCGCCGAGGTGCCCGCCCACGACCTCGTCGGGATCGAGTGGAAGGGCCGTTGGCCCGCCGCCGTGCACGCGCGGCAGGCCCGGGGTGCCTTCCCCAATGTCCGCGCGCTGCACGGCAACGCCTGGCTGCTGTTCGGGTCGTTGTTCGCGCCGTCGTCGCTGACGTGGATCGTCCTCAACTTTCCCGACCCGTGGTGGAAGTCGAAGCACCAGAAGCGCCGCATCGTCAGCGACGCCTTCGCCCGCCTGCTGGCGTCGCGGCTGGCCCCCGGGGGGCGCATCCTGGTCCAGACCGACGTCGCCTCGCTGCTCGAGGAATATCTGGCACGGCTCGAGGCCCAGCCTGGCCTGCAGAACCCTGCGGGGCCGTTCCGGCTCGCGCCACGCAAGCCAATGACGGCGTCGTCGCACCGCGAGAAGCGCTGCCGCCGGGATGGCGTGCCGATCTTCCGCGCCGTGCTCGAGCGCGTCGACTACGTCGACGCGGCGGCGAAAGCTGGGCCTGCCGCGTGAGCGCCGCTCCTCTCTTCCTGACCACCCGACGTCACGCCGTTGCCATCGGCGTGCTGGCGGTGCTCGGCGTCCCGGGCTGCGCCACCGCCGATCCGTCATCGTCGGCGACGACCACGACGACGGCCACGACGGCGACGCCCGCATCCGCCACGACGCGGACCGTGGAGCTGCACCTGCTCTTCAGCGCCGACGAGCACGGCTGGTTGCAGCCTACCCACGACAAGGTCGCCGGCCTGTGGCGGGGTGGGGTCCACAGCGCGGCAGCGACGATGGCCGCCGAGGGGTACGCCGTCGGGCGCCCTGCCTGGATGCTTCTGTCGGCCGGCGACATGTGGACGGGCCCCTACGAAGCGACGGTGCTCGAGGGTGCGCCGATGGCCGCCGCGATGCGCGAGCTCGGCTACGTCGCCGCCGCCGTCGGCAACCACGACTTCGACTTCGGTCAGCCGGCGATCGTCCAGCGGCGTCGCGACGCCGGGTTTCCGTTCCTCGGGGCGAACCTCGTCGAGCTGTCCACCGGGCGCACGCCGGTGTGGGCGTTGCCCTACGTCATCCTCGATGTCCGCCAGGAGGACGGCAGCAGCGCGCGCGTCGGTGTGATCGGCCTCGCGTGTCACGAGTCGCCGGTCACCGCCGACGTCCGCAACATGGTGGGCATCGAGTTCCGCCCCTACGACCACACCCTCGAAGAGTGGCTGCCGCGGCTGCAGGCCGAGCGCCCCGACGTGATCATCGCGCTCGTCCACGACGCGATCTCACGGATCGAGCCCCTCGTACCGATCCTGCGGCGGTACAGGGTGGCCGCCGTCGCCGCCGGCCACGAGCACCGCGCCGGCATCGTCGTCGACGACAACCACACCGCCACCAGCGATGACGACGTCGTGATTTGCAACGCCGGCCCCTACCTGCGCACCCTGTGTCGCGTCGATCTGTCCTACGTCGGCGGGCGGCTGCGTCGCCACGCCGAGCGCGCGGTGGAGGTGAAGGCCCCGCTCGACGCGCCGGCGTCGCCCTTCAGTGCAGCGCTCGGCAAGATCGTCGATAACGCCGAAGCCAGCGCTGCCCGGATCGGCGGCGAGGTGCTCGTGCAGTCGGCGACCCGCCTCGACCGCGGGCGCGACGGCGCGCTCGGGCAGTTCGTCGTGGACGCGTGGCTGGAGCACCTGCCGTTCGCGCAGGTGGCGCTGACCAACGCCGGCGGCCTGCGGCAGGACATCGAAGCCGGCCCGCTGCGGCTGCGCGACATCGTCTCGGCCCTGCCGTTCAACAACTACCTGCTGGTGGTCGATATGAGCGGCGCCGAGCTGCGCGAGCAGCTCGCCAACCCCGAGAGCATCGTCGGCGGCGTCACCTACGTCTGGCACGACGAGGCCGGCGGCGCCCGCGTCGTCACCGAGGTCTTCGACCGCGACGGTCGACGGATCGCCGACGACGCGAAGCTCAAGGTGGTCATCAACGACTTCATGTACCGCGGCGGTGACCGTTACCGCTTCGCCGACCACGAACCCGAAGAGACCGCCGTCGACTGGCGCGAGCCCCTGTTCCGTACGCTGCGGGCGATGAAGGCCCGCGGCGCTCAGCTGACGGTCACGAGCACGACGCGCGGTCGGCGCCAGTAGGTCAAAGCCAAACCGTCGGGAGCACGTCGTGCAGCACACGCGCGGCGTCGCGCAGCGTAGAGAGGCCGTCGAGCATCGGCTCGCCGCCGTCCTTGGCGTTCATGACGAGCACCGAGTCGACGCGCCGCTCGAGCATCAGGGCCACCGCGGTGCGCAGATCGGTGTCGACGTCGACGGTGAGCGGCTCGGTGGCGCAGGCGTCTTCGACCTTCAGGTACGCGACGTCGGGGTGGAGGCGCGCCGCGAAGGCGATGTCCGACGCGGTGGGCACGCCCACGAGCCGACCACCGTCGCGCACTGGCAGGTGATGGCACTGCAGCTTCTCGAGCATCTCCTCGGCGGTGTGCAGCGACTCACCAGCGCGGATCGAGCGCGGGTGACGGGTCATCGAAGCGGCGAGGGCCAAGCGAGCCATGGGGGAACCCCCACGGTGCCCCGCCGCAAATGCCCCGCCAGAACGACGTGTCATCGGGACGCGGCGGCGCCACCCGGGATCGGGCACCTTCACCCGTCCTGCCCCGCCACGCGG